>TARA_R110002050_G_scaffold104052_5_pt1 | contig 56363 bp, 52 predicted proteins | sample TARA_R110002050 | Tara Oceans TARA_R110002050 (sample SAMEA4396988) | marine metagenome | biome: Polar Biome; feature: [DCM] deep chlorophyll maximum layer (ENVO:01000326); material: water (ENVO:00002006), including particulate matter (ENVO:01000060) such as... | depth 25 m
ACTATTATTGAATATATAAAACTAAAAAGTTCCGAAAAGCAAATTTACTTTTCGGAACTTTTTAGTTTTGCTAATTGCTAATTGCTAATTGCTAATTGCTAATTGCTAACTTATTTTGTAAAAGGCACAGCAACTCTAGTCGTTCCCCATCCTAAATACATGGTGCCATCATCAGAGAATGCAATAGAAAAAGCTTCTAATGATTCTCCAGAACTTACTGGTGCAGAAACTTTAATAACATTGTTAGCTTCGTTATAAGAATACGCCCCCCAAACATTAATGTCTTTACTTAAAATTATTGTCCATTCTTTTTCTCCAGGAATTGTAAAAAGAGAATATTCGCCTGCGTTTAGAGGTTTGCCAGCAATTTTCATGTCTTTGTATAACGTAATATTAGCAGCTTCGTTTGCTCCAGTTCTCCAAATTTTTCCATTAGGTGCTAAGGTGCTTAAAGCACGTTCTTTTAGTTGAGGTCTGCTATATACAACCTTTATTAGTTTGTTAGTTTCTTTATTGCTACTTGGGTAAAATGTAGCATCCATCGGGCTTTTATCCATTTTCGCGAATTTCTGAGCATTTACATTAACAGATAATAGCATAACAAATGCTAAAGTAATGGTTGTAAAAAAAGTTGATTTCTTCATAATGTTTTAGATTTTTTTTAAAGATAAACTGAAACTGTCTTAAAGTTTTTATAAAAGTCGGTTAGGAATGTTAAAGTTTACATTTTATGCTTAATGTTTATTTGGGCGTTTTTATTCTGAATTAATTGCAAGAAGGCTAATAATATTAAACTTAAAAAGGATAATTTTATAGAAGTTTTGGGGAATTAAACAGTTCTAAACAGGGGACGTTTACAGTTTTTTGTTTCCTGTTAGCTTTTGCCGCAAACTTGCTAGCGTTGGCAAAGACATACTCTTTTACAATTTTGGTGAAGTTTGGATGGGGCGACTGTAAATGTTTATGGCTTTAAGCGTTGGTAATTCCGTTATGCCATTAAATCATAACTTTCACTTGGCGGAAACAGTAATTCAATTCCTTTCGGCTTTATTTTAAATAACGGACCTTTTTCGACTACTCTTCCTTTCGAGTTTCGTTTAATTAAGTGGTCAAGTGTTATTATTCCTTGTTCAATTAGCAAGTCAAATTGTGACGTAATTGGCTTTCTTGTATGCTCTACCAATTTATATTGAAAATGTTCACGGTCATTTATTCTGGTGCTTTCTGCTTCTACCCAAAACGTTTCTTTGTGTTTTGATTTTAGTCTGTTGTGAAGTTTGTCCAATGTCCAAACCACAAAATCTCCAACTTCTGGTTTATCCGAGTTTTCAATTAGTTGTTTAATATCGCTATCAATTCTCAGATTCAAACCTTGCGAATTTCTTGTAATGGCTGAGACTGTGCAATACAATTTAAAATCTTTTTCACGTTCATAGCCAAAATTATCCAGAATTTCAGATGAACTTTTAAACTTACTTAATTTCCAATCTGGAACTTGTGCAAATAAATTTTTTCTGTTTGTTCTGCTGTTTCTAAATGACTTTAACTCAATTCCTTTATAATCTGGTTGTTTAGACGAGTTAATGTCAATTCCAAGAGCAGTTTCAAGCGTTCGACCAGCAGAAGTATCTGCGTCCACCATTGAAGGTATAGGGCCAGCATTTGCTATTTTCCTTAACATTACCAAAAGCTCAAAAGCGACTTCGTTCTCAGTCGTATTAATTGCATTAATTAATTCTTGAAATGGATTTAGAATTGAAGAATTAATCAATTCTCTGATGTCTAATTTTGTCAAGTTAAAAACTTGGAAACTATCATTGTAAAATGTTATTGCAATAATATCGTTTGGGTCTGCAATTTTTGTTAAACTGTAAAACCAAATTCTTGGGTCTCCTTTTTTAGTTGAAGGACGATATAAAGATGCTTTTGATTTTATAGTATTAAAACCAGTGTGAATAATTGCTGGAATCATTACTTTACTTTCTGTGCCTTGATTCTGCAACTCGTAATCGTGAATGTTTTCACTTTTCAAATATCTACGAATAGAACCTGTTGCGTCCATTATGGATTTTTTCAATCCAGTTTCAGTTGGTTCAATTAAAGTAAGAGAAACTTGAAATTAAAAATAATTTGGGCGTTACCTAAAGGTCGGGCTATCCGCTACAAGTCCTCGCTCGTGCCTCACTGTGGGCTTTCCACTTCTATCCCTAGCGCAAAAGAAAACCGTTAGAAGTTTTTAAACCAGTCTTCGTCAATTGTAACTTCCTCTTTAAATTCTACAGAAACTCCAAGTCCGAGTTCTTTTAGTTTTTCAACTAATAAATCTCCGTCAATTAAATCTATTACTGGCGCTCCATCTCTTGATGCTTCAGCAATTGCATCTCTTGTAAACATACCAGTAGTAATAAATAATCCTTTATCAGTTCTACCAACCATTGCGCCACGAAAATCTCTCATATCTTTTGCGCCAACTTTACCTTTATATCTTTTACATTGAAATATAATATGAAAACTTAAAATACCATTTATTTTGGCGATACCAACTCCATCAATTCCGCCATCTCCAGTTCTTCCAGTAACTTCAACTTGCGAAAACCCTTTTTCTCTTAAGATTCGCTGAACTAAACGTTCAAATGCATTAGGCGAAAGATTTTCAGTAATTACATTTAGCAATTTTTCTTTCCATTCTTCATCATCAGTAATTTCTTCGTCAACTTTTTTAGCTTCACTTTTATCAAAATTGATTTTAAATTTCGGAAGAGTGATTTCTTGATTCGCTTTTATCGCCCAAACACCTCGTTTAGAATTCTCAATTAACCCTTGGTTTTTCAGCATTGTTCTAACCCAAGCCATTTGATATTCAAACTCAGTTTGGTTAGTGTTTTTATGCATTTTATTCAATAATTCTTCAGGTAATTGAAGAATATCGATTACTTTATTATTTATTTCATCATTTGAGCCAGAGCCACCTAATTCAGTTAAAGCCTGTATCGTATAATTAAAAAAATATTCTCTTTTTGGAAATGATTTCATACTTTGCAATATACAATTTTAACGAAAATGGAAGTAAAAAATCTACAACATCTTAAAGAGCTTGCAAATAATGAAAATGGCGATTTTGAAGACTTTTATATTGTTTTAGCAAATGGATTGGCTAAAAGTAGTAAAAGGATATTGTATTCGCCTGAATTAGACGAATTTTCCTTAATTCACGAGATAGACGAATCATATCAAGAGTTCAATTCTTCTGAAATAGGAATTAAAACAAATTTAATTTCAGCAATTAATGCTAAATCTCTATTCAAAGGTTAATTAAATATTCTGAAGAATTTTTTCTGCTATTGCTTTCGCGAAAAGCGGTGGTGTTGCATTGATAACTATATCGTTCAGAGATAACTTTTCTGATTTCAATCTTCCTATATCATTACTTCCTTGAAATACAAAAGAGTCGTCAAATGACTGTAAACGTGCCATTTCTCTAACCGTTAAGGATCTTGGTGAATTGTAGTGAATGTAATCGTCTGCAATAGTCATTATTGTAGAACTTTGCTCGTCTGGTTTTAAAACATTGTAGTTACGTTTGTTTGTTGAAAGTCCTAATTTTTTAAGTTCTCGTTGGGCTTGTTTGTAATTACCATTTTTTAAAATGACACCAAGTCTTTCAATTACAGTTTCATTTTGATTACTTGTTTTATGATTATTGAGTACATCAAAATATTTTTCTCCATCTTCAAGACCTTGTGAATTTTTTACATAAAATGGTTTTGTTTGAGGTTTAAAACGTTCAATCAGCCTGCCTTTTTTAGACCAGTCAGCAAAAGATTTCCCTCCTTTAGCTATTGGTTTTCCGTCAATACTTCTCTTTTTAAGAAGTTTAGCCATTTTCTTTGCAGTACCATTATATTGAGCAAAAATGTCTACTTCCTCGTAACGATGAGCTTCTTGGTTGTTGCCAATAAAGTCTAAATCATATAAAGCTTCAAAAATAGTAACCTTTTCTTCTTCAGAAACTGTTGCTGGAATTTCTGAAATATATTTTTGGTCTTTTCTACAACCAATGAAAAGTACTCTTTCTCTGTTTTGAGGAACTCCATAATTTGATGCATTAGCAACAAAAGGTTGTTCTATTTTGTATAGTCTAATACTTTTAAGAATTGTTTTTAATTCTTTCTTTTGTGATACATTACAATAAGATTTTAATATCTCGATTGATTCATCAAATGAGGTTGTGTAAATTTTTAAAGCAGTTATAATGTCTGCACAATCTTTTTTATAATCAGTTGGTACTTTTAAGGCTTTAAAAGAATTCTCTATTTTTGAAATAATGTTTTCAGAACCTATTTCTGTTAGAAAATCGGTAAACGAATTTGCAAAATTATCACTATCAATATTACAAAAGTCTTTTTCTTTAATAATATCACGCTTTAATTTTTCCCATTCCTTAGAACGTGCCAAAAGATTAAAACCGTGTCGTATTGTGTTTATATTTTCATCTGTTTTACTTGTTTTGTAATCAGCGATTTTAGGTGTTATTTTTTTAAATCTATTTTCTACAAATCTTATAAAATCTTCTTTTCCAGATTCTTTATCTTTTTCAAGTAGTTTTTCAAGTTCTACTCTTTTTACAATACTATCAAAGAGGAATGAATTTGATTCTTGGCGAATTTTTTTAATGAAAGAATTTAATAGTGGAATTTCTTTTGTATCTACAATAGAATTAATTTCCTTGATAATTAGTTCTTTTATTTTTCCACCTTCTTTGGTTAAAATTCCTTTTACATTTTCCATCACAAAGTATTTAGGTTGTAAAACCTTGATTACTTCTAAGTAATGAGAGAATAAATCATCTTTTTTGTCGAATTTTTTACGTTTTCCAGCAAGACTAAAACTTTGGCAAGGTGGTCCACCGCAAACAACATCAATTGTTTTTTCTTTAATTTTTTCTAATAAATTATCTAGAAAATCTGGTTCCGTTATATCTTGTTGTAAAAATTCTGCGTCTAAACCTAATTGATGATTGTATCTAACTACGTGAGTTAATTCACAGTTTTCATTTATATCGTTAGCTACAATAAAATCAAAGAATTTATTATTGTGTTCAGCTTGTAAAAATCCTTCACTAAAACCACCTGCACCTGCAAATAAGTCAATAAATGTGAAAGGTTTTCCATAAAGAGCAACTTGTTCTTTTACAATGTTTACATTACTGTTCTCTTTGTAATTTTCAATGTGTTCGTTTAGTAAACTTTTAACTTCGTTTTGAATAAAAGTTTTTTTATTGGAATGATGTAAAATTTCATCAGCTCTTTCTTTAAGAAAATCTAAATAATGATTGATTTCGTTTGACTCTATATTTAATCCAATTGCTTTTTGCTTGGTTTTATTGAAGTTTTTTGGTTCTATTTTTTGACCAGTCGAAAGTTTAACTTGACTTCCGTTGCAGTTTATTCTTAGATGAATAGGTGTAAACCCTTTTTTGTCTGGTTTATCTAAATAAAAATTAATTGTTGCCATAATTATTCACGGACGTTTTTACGTACACGGACAAATTTACGGACATTTTTTGAAATTCCTAATTTATTTATGTTTTAGTTCGGATTAAGCGGATGGAAAAGGTAAGCTCTTTTTGTTTTTTTTGAAACACGAAAAAAATGAAATGTCCTTGACTGCTCGTTGGATTTTCAGAGCTTACAGGTAACGTGTTATATAGTAGCTTTTATTACTCATACCCCGTAAATAAGTCAGCATAGAGTAAGTTTTTTATCATGGTTACCCAGTAAAGATAATTATTTTTTCCTACAAAAAACAAAAACCCTGACAGATGAGTCCGTCAGGGTTTTTGTTGATTATTTTTTTGTGGAATTATGTTATCTAAAAAGCAATTTACTTTTTAATAACTCTAACATTCATTTCTTCAACTTTTTTATCAGATAGCGGAGAGGGTGAACCAAATAATAAATCTTCACTGGTTCCTGTTTTAGGGAATGCCATAACTTCTCTAATAGAAGCTTTTTTCTCTAAAATCATCATCAATCTATCAACTCCCCAAGCAATACCACCGTGTGGTGGTGCGCCATAATGGAATGCTTCATACATAGTGCCAACACTTTTTAGCATTCCTTCTTTATCATAGCCCATATTTTTATAAGTAGCTTCTAATATTTCTGGCTTATGAGCACGTACGGAGCCGCCACCAATTTCGTAGCCATTTAGTATTAAATCGTATTGTTGAGCAATGATGGTTCCAATTTCATCTTCCTTACCATTCATGTGTTTATCTATATCATAAATAGCTGGCATAGAGAATGGGTTGTGGGTAAATGTCCAACGGCCTTCATCTGTTTTTTCAAACATTGGAAAATCTACCACCCACGCAGGTCTTAATTCTTTAGGATTAATTAACCTTAACATCGCTCCTAATTCTTGACGAACAGCATCTAAAGCTTTGTTAGCCGTTTCGTAATCGGCAGCAGAAAAGAATACAATATCACCAACTTGTGCGTTGGTAGCTTTTATAATTCCTGCAGCAATATCTTCGCCTAAGAATTTAATAATTGGCGATTGTAAATCATTTTCATTGACGATGATATAAGCTAAACCACCCAAACCATGTTGTTGTGCAGTCGCTGTTAGTTTTTCTATTTGTCCTTTAGATAAACGTTTTTCACCTTGTTCTTCTTTAGATACTTTAATGCATTTTACAATACCCCCATCATCAATAGGTTTGCTAAATACTTGAAAAGTTGTTTCTTTTACAATGGCTGTAATGTCTTCCATCTGCAATCCGAAACGTAAATCTGGTCTATCGCAACCATATTTATCCATGGCATCTTTGTAGGTGATAACTTCAAACGGAAGTAAAATCCATTTTTTACCATATATTTTTGAAACGATGTTATTAAACATAGTCGTATTCAAATCTATAATTTGTTGCATACTGGCATATGCCATTTCAATATCTAACTGCGTAAATTCTGGTTGACGATCGCCACGAGAATCTTCATCTCTAAAACAACGTGCTATTTGAAAATATTTCTCATAGCCAGACACCATCAAAATTTGTTTGAATTGTTGTGGTGCTTGTGGTAGTGTATAGAAAGATCCTGCCTTTTTTCTAGTAGGCACAATAAATTCTCTAGCGCCTTCATCGGTACCAGCCGTTAATATTGGTGTTTCTACTTCTATAAATTCTTGTTCGTCTAAAATATCACGCATCAATTTAATGACTTTGTGACGGTTAACGATGGCTCTACGAACATCGTCATTTCTGTGATCTAAATATTTATATTGAAAACGAACAGATTCATTTGTTTTTGTTGCTCTTTTAATTTCGAAAGGCAAGGTTTTAGATAGGTTTAATATATCTAAATGGGATGTTTCTAATTCTATAGTTCCTGCGCGAAGCGACGCATTATAATCATCTTCTTTACGTTGCACAACAGTACCTGTAACCGTAATTACCGATTCTGGTTTTAACTTAACAAGGTCGTCTAGATTAGCAAAAGACTCTCTACTTAATCGAACTTGGAAAATTTCGTTGCTTGAATCGCGTAAATCAATAAACATTAATTCACCATGGTCACGCACACTAGAAACCCAACCAGCAAGTGTTACGGTTTCTGAAATGGAACTTTCCGATAAATCGGATATTTTATGAGTTCTGTATTCTTCTTTAATAATTAAAGGAATCTTTGGGAGTATTTCTTCTTCGCTAGCTTTTTGCTCTTGGCTATTTGCTTTCTGTGTAGAAGCATCATTTGTGTTAGATTTTCCATTGCCAACTCCTCCGCTTCCTGCAATTGCATCTAAAATACCTTGACGGATTACTTTTCCTGAAGCGCCTTTTCCTATAATAGCAATAACTTTTCCAACTAAAATACCAGCCTTTCCTTGGTTTCCGCCTTTAATATCGTTGGCAACTGCTTCATTTTCAGAAATTACTTTTTGAATAGCATCTTCAATCTGAGATTCAGAAATAGTATTATCCTCAAAATACTTATTATAATCAAAAGTTCTATCTTTTAAATAGGAAGTAATGGCATTTTGAACAAGAACAGATGTTATTTTTTCATCTTTAAAAAGTTGAAATATTTCTATAAGATGCTCGATGCTGTGTATATCGGCATAATCATCAGCACCAATATTATTTACTAATGTTTTAGCAACAAAAGACGGATCTTTTATAACATTATTGATAGCAACAAAAGTTTCAGAACGTAATGAATCGGCTGTAAAAAACTTAGCATCTTGCGGTAAAACACCACCTTTTATTAAAATAGATTCTACAGCGTATGGAAGCGTGCTTAAATCGACATCAATAGATTCAACCACATCTTTAATAGAAACAAATGGTAAATCTGGTTCTGAAATAAAGCGATAATCTGCTTCAAACTCTTTTTTACGCATGGTTTTGGTTTGCTTCAATTCGGCATCCCATAAAACCGTGGTTTGGTCTGGTCTAAATGCTGCGTGCTCTAAAAAGTAGTTAAGTTGTTTTTCAACTTCTTCTTTTAAAGCATCAACCATAAACTTAAAAGAGTTTAGGTTTTTTATTTCGGTACGCGGATTTAAATCATAGCTTCTTTTTTTGCGAAGTGATACTGAAACATCCGATTTAAACTCGCCTTTTTCAAGATTAGCTTCACTTATTTTTAAATTCTGAACAATACGTTGAATGTATTGTGCGTAGGTTGAAGCATCTTCAATATGACGAATACAAGGTTCTGTAACAATCTCAATAAGTGGTACGCCTGCTTTATTAAAATCGACTAAAGATACCTTTTTTTCATGCATTAGTTTCGCAGCATCTTCTTCAATATGAACTTGTGTTAAATTCACAGTGAACTGAGATCCATCATTACGGTAACAAGATACTTGTCCGTCTGGAATCACAGGGTTGTGAAACTGCGTAATTTGTATGTTTTTCGGGTTGTCTGGGTATTCGTAATGTTTTCTATCCCAAGAAATAACATCATTTTCAAAAGTTGATTTCACGGCTTTTCCAAAATAAATAGCCTTAGTAATAGCTTCTTTATTTATAGCAGGTAAAACACCCATTTGTCCTGTACATACCGAACAAATATTTTGGTTTGGTGTGTCTATTTCTTGGTTAGGACAAGAACAAAATAACTTGGTTTTGGTGTTTAATCGAACGTGAGTTTCTATCCCGATTACCAATTCTAAATCGTGGGCTTTTAAAGCCTCGTTTATTTGCTCTAATTCCATTATATCGTATCTTTTAAGAAGTTAGCAAACTTCAAAATAAGTTCGTCATTATTTTTTGCTGCCGTAATTTGTAAACCTGTTGCAGTGCCTTGCGGTATGGTTAGCGTTGGTAATTGTCCTAAACTAAATCCAACCGTGTACGCATCAGACAAATACATGGCGTGTGGGTCTTTTAAACTATAACCTATTTTTGGCGGTGTACTAGGTGTAACTGGCGATAGTATAATATCAACTTCATTAAAATCGTTATTGAAGTTTTCTGAAATCTGATCGCGAATGGCTAATCCTTTTAAATATATTGCATCTGAAAATCCTTGAGATAATACCTGGTTACCACCAACAATTCTACGTTTGGTTTCTTCTGAGAAATTTTCAGAGCGTGTAACCGCATACGTTTCTTTTAAATTTTCAGCTTCAATTCTGTTGCCGTAGTTCGTACCATCTAAACGCGATAGGTTAGAGGCTGTTTCTGCCATGGCTAGTGTATAATAGGTAGAAACCAAAGTTTCAGATTCAAAGAAATCTAAAGCTTTTACTTTTAGACCTTTTGCTTTTATTTTTTCTATAGTCGCTAAAAAATCAGCTCTTACTTGAGGGTTAATGGCTTCATTTTCAATAAAATTTTTGAAGTAGCCAACCGTTTTAATGTCATCGGAATTTGAAATTGAATCTTCGTTTATTTCCGCGGAAGCGTAAGTAGTTTGATCTTTAACATCTTTACCACTCATGGTGTTTAAAACAATACGAATATCTTCAACAGATTTCGCTAAAGGCCCTACGCAGTCTGTAGACGATGCATACGCCATTAAGCCAAAACGCGAAATACGACCGTAAGTTGGTTTTAAACCATATATATTATTGTAACCAGCTGGTTGACGTACCGAACCTCCTGTATCGCCACCAATAGAAAATACGGTAAAATCTTTAGCGACGTTAACTGCAGACCCTCCACTAGAACCACCAGCAACTAAGTCTGTATTTATAGCGTTTTTTACAGCTCCGAAAATGGTGTTTTCACTAGAAGATCCATGACCAAAACTGTCGCAATTTTCTTTTACAATAGGAATAGCGCCAGCATCTAAAAGCTTTTGAATGGCTGTTGCTGTGTATGCCGATTTGTAATTTTTTAATAAATCTGAACTCGCCGTTGTATACGTTCCTTGAAGCATATATACGTCTTTAATTCCAAAAGGAATACCTTCGAGTAAACCAATAGTGTCTCCGTTAGCAATTTTAGCATCCACTTTTGCAGCTAAACTTAAGGCTAAAGTATCTAGTAAAGAATTAACAGTATTATGGGTGTTGTTTTTTAATAAATCTAATTTTTGCTGAATCAAATCTGTACAACGCACCTGTTTAGACACCAATTGCTGGTGTATTTGTTTTATTTGAGATTCCATAATTTTACTCTTCAATAACTTTAGCTACTACTAAATAACCGTCTTTTTCTTTTGGGAAGTTTTCCTTAATGATTTGTTTTTCAGTTTCAGAACTTTCAATGACAACATCATCTCTTAAATCATTTAAAGACACGCAATTATTATTGACATTACTAAAGGTGTTATTTGTTGGATTAGCGTTTTTAATCACTTCAAATAATTTGTCCACAGCTTCACTGGGTTGTGCTCCTTTAATACTCGACAAAATGTCGACTGTCATAATTTTACTCATGCTTTTAAATCTTAATTTTTATAGCGGAAATTTTAGGAGGTAAAATTACGAAAGTTTTTATGGAGTTTGTGTGTTCTGGCTTTTAAACTTATGAAAGGATTATTCTTAGAAGGTGTGCTTTTAATATGTTTGTAATTAACTTGAATCTTATTATAAATTTATAGTAAAATAAGGTGTAAGTTGAAAATATGAAAGGTTGTTTTGGTGGTTTTTTGTTATTAGATTAAAGACACGCTTATTTTTTTTGAAAAAAAGGAGCGACTTCATATTGAGTTAGCTGTTTCTCGGTGCGTTTTTAAGGAAAATTAAATTCAAAATATCAGGTTTTAGCCTTTCTTTGATTTTTGTTGAATTGTTGCTTGTAAAAAAAACATCAAAACTCAATTTAAGCTGCTTTTAAGGCGATTTAAGCTGCTTTTGAGTAATTAACAAATGTTGATAATTATTGTGTGGAATTAATGAAATACTTTTAAAATGAGTTTAAAATCTGTATATTTGTTAGTGATGGAAAATGATGCAAAGGCGTCATTTTTTTATGAAATAAACCAAACTTTAAATTATAGATATATAATAATATGAGCGAAGAAAAAGAATTGTTTAACGAACATAATTATTCGGCAGACAGTATTCAGGCATTAGAAGGAATGGAGCATGTGCGTATGCGTCCTTCTATGTATATTGGAGATGTAGGGACAAGAGGTTTACATCATTTAGTATACGAGGTTGTAGATAACTCGATTGATGAAGCTTTAGCAGGACACTGTAATAATATAACAGTTATTATAAATGAAGATAACTCGATTACTACAGAAGATGATGGTCGTGGAATTCCGGTAGATTTACACAAAAAAGAAGGTGTTTCTGCGCTTGAGGTTGTAATGACTAAAATAGGTGCAGGTGGTAAGTTTGACAAAGATTCTTATAAAGTTTCTGGTGGGCTTCACGGTGTTGGAGTAAGTTGTGTGAATGCTTTATCAGAAAGTTTAAAAGCTACTGTATATAGAAAAGGAGAAATTTGGGAACAGGAATACGAACGCGGAAAAGCAATCTATCCTGTAAAAAAAGTAGGGGAGACTGATAAAAGAGGAACGACGGTAACATTTAGACCAGATTCAACCATATTTACACAAACTTTAGAGTATAGCTATGATACTTTGGCGAGTAGATTACGTGAATTAGCTTATTTAAATAAGGGTATTACAATTCACTTAGTCGATAGAAGAACTAAAAAAGAGGACGGTGAGTTTGAAGGAGAAACATTTCATTCTACAGAAGGATTAAAAGAGTTTATCCAGTATTTAGATGCTACTAGAGAGCCTTTAATGAAAGATGTCATTGCTTTTGAAGGCGAAAAAAATGGTGTTCCTGTTGAGGTTGCTATGATATATAATACATCGTATGCAGAGAATTTACATTCTTATGTAAATAATATTAATACCCATGAAGGTGGAACACATCTTTCTGGTTTCCGTCGTGGTTTAACACATACCCTTAAAAAGTATGCAGATGAATCGGGCTTATTAAAAAACTTAAAGTTTGATATAGCTGGTGATGATTTCCGTGAAGGATTAACAGCGATTATTTCGGTAAAAGTACAAGAACCACAATTTGAAGGACAAACCAAAACGAAGTTAGGAAACAGAGAAGTTTCTGCATCGGTAAGTCAAGCCGTTTCAGAAATGCTAACTGATTATTTAGAGGAGCATCCAGATGATGCTAAAATTATTGTTCAAAAAGTAATATTAGCAGCGCAAGCACGTCATGCAGCACAAAAAGCGCGTGATATGGTGCAACGTAAAACGGTTATGAGTATTGGTGGTTTACCAGGTAAACTGTCTGATTGTTCTGAACAAGATCCCGCAAAATGCGAAGTATTCCTTGTAGAGGGAGATTCGGCAGGTGGAACTGCTAAGCAAGGTAGAGATAGAGCTTTTCAAGCTATTCTTCCACTTCGTGGAAAAATATTGAATGTTGAAAAAGCGATGGTTCATAAGGTTTTTGAAAACGAAGAGATTAAAAATATATTTACAGCTTTAGGAGTTACTATTGGAACTGAAGAAGATAGTAAAGCGCTTAACCTTTCAAAATTACGTTACCATAAAGTAGTTATTATGTGTGATGCCGATATTGATGGTAGTCATATTGCTACTCTAATTTTAACATTTTTCTTTAGATATATGAAGGAGCTTATTGAAAATGGCCATATTTACATTGCAACGCCTCCGTTATATTTAGTGAAGCGTGGTGCTAAAAAACAATATGCTTGGTCTGATAAAGAGCGCGATGACATTGTTTCAGAATTTGGAGATGGATCTAAAATACAACGTTATAAAGGTCTTGGAGAAATGAATGCATCACAACTTTGGGATACAACTATGAATCCTGAATTTAGAACGATGCGTTTAGTTCAAATTGATAATGGAACTGAGGCTGATAGAATTTTCTCTATGTTAATGGGGGATGAGGTGCCGCCTCGTAGAGAGTTTATTGAGAAAAACGCTATTTATGCGAATATTGATGCGTAAATTAGAAATATAAATATGTGAAAAGAGGCTATCAAAATTTGATAGCCTCTTTTTTTTTGCAATTTGGGGTGTTTTGTAGTTTGTTTTATTTAGAATAAACCAACTCTTACACTTGGGGTATTTAATCTAACACTTGTATTAATTGAGTTTCTTCTGTATGAAGATCTTTGGTAGTTGTATTCATGATAGCCGTAATAATAAAATGAAGCATGGTGATAATAATAATCACTATGATGACAATGGTTATCACAATGTTTATAATGACTAGCGTAAGCATCTTTTTTGCCTTTCATATAAGTTCGATACGCTTTTCTGTCTTTTCGCTTTAAATCCTCTTCATACGCTTTTTGGTCTTTCCAAAATACCTCTTCGTCAGCTTTAACCTCTGCGCTAAACTGTTGCTCATAATTAGCATCTTCAATAGCTCTTTGTTGATAATACGCTTTTTTATCAATAGTTGTATTGTTTGATGCTTCAGATTCTTGAGATTGTGCTGCAAATGATAAACTTAATGCTGCTATAAATACTAATGATTTAAAAAATTTCATAACTTATAGTTTTAATGTTTTATTAATTCACTTTAATAGTGCTTTCATTAATAAGACAACTTAAAAGTTATTTACCCTACTACCAGTTTTATTGTTCAATTTTAAATATTCGAAAATATTAACAGTTATAGGACACTGATGCAAATAAAAGAGGTTATCTAAAATTAATTTTAGATAACCTCTTTGGTTTATATTAAAAATCAAACCCTAAAGAAAATTGTAATACTCTGTTTTGTAGGTTTCCTTCATCGTAGACATCTCCCATTCCTAAATGATAGCGTACTCCCAAAGTAACTCCGGAGTTTGTTTTAAAGCCTCCACCAAAGTTAACACCCCAATCAAAATTGTTTGGGTCGAACTCTTGCGATGTGTCAAAAAGACTAAAGCTACTGTCAAATTCTTCTTTATGTGAAATAGCTAAACCAACTTGTGGACCAGCTTCTAAAAAGAAATTTTCGCTTGGATATAATTTTAGTAATAATGGTAGGTTTATATAATCAAGTTTTTGGGTAAATGTACCGCCATTATCTTGTAGTTCGTAGCCTTGTTGCGAGTATAGAATTTCAATTTGTAGTGCTATATTTTTATTTAAAAAAGATTCACCATAAAATCCAGCGTGAAATGCATGTCTTTGTCCTGTTTCTGTATCGCCGTTAAAACTAACAGCCGCTAAATTATAACCTAATTTTATGCCAGTATTAGATTTATTTGAGTTTTCAGTTTCTTGAGCATTTAAATTAAATATAGTTGCTAAAATTAACGAAATTGTTAAAAGTGTATTTTTCATTTTTTTGAAGTTTAATTATTACTAATATTTTATTGCCCACCGTTGGATTTTAAGTCTGCTAAACATTGAGCGTCTAGTTGAGGTGCGGAATTCATATTTGTCATGTTTGAAATATTAGCACCAGATTCGGCAGCCCAATACATTAAACAATCTTCGGCATCACAATGCTTTAAGTGTTCTTCATCTTCATGCTCATTTTGCATTGTTGATCCTAAATTAGTAAGTCCTAAAATATGTCCAAACTCATGGTTAATTACTGTGGTTTCTAATAAACCCCTGTCTGGTTCAAAAGGGCTATTGGTTAAATTTTTTATGGTTTCTTCATAAATAACAAAGGATGTATTCCAATATGCAGCACCTAGTGTTACTTTGTTGTCAGAATCATTGTCAGATTTACCATCAATAAAAAGAGCCCAAACAGCAATTTTGTCATCAGTATTGTAATTTATTCGTTCTTCTCTTTCTATACCTGCTATTTCCTCTATGGTGAAAGTTTCCTTTTCTGGTGAGGGAATTGCTCTTTTTTCAACAGTTATTCCGTTAGGTTTAAATGTTCTGCTATTTAAAAATGAAACAAAATTATCAACAGCTTTTTGGGTGGGTTCAAAACCTTCAACGTATACCAATTCAATTACCATACTTTTAAAAGTGTTGTCTGATAATAAATGGTTTGCAGAACTCCCTGTAGTTTGCCTATTAAGAACTTTGTTTACTACATTGTTTTGTTCATCTTCCTGTGTAAGTGGTTCATCTTTAGAGCATCCAAAAATGAAGGCCATTAGTATTATTGCTGTTAAAATTTGTTGTTTCATCTTGTTGAATTTTGTTTAAAAACAGCTGCCAAAAATTGACAGATGTTTTACCATAACATACGTAACAAATACTAGCCTAGGCTTATATTTGGGATAAAACTAAAGTTATAGCTGTATTTGTTGTGCTTTTTAGAGAGATAGAACTTTCAGAATAACTTGTAACTTCCCAAGTGTTATTTAATAATTGGAAGGTAGCATTTCCTGAAAAAGTTAATGTTAAATATACTTCAAGCTCAGATGCTACGGTGTAGGTTCCTTCAATATCATCAATAGTTGTATTTACAATGTTTTCAGCTTTACAGCTTAAGTCGTTAGCAAAATCAATAGTGTAATCTGCATAGTTGTTAGCAGTATTTGCACCTGCATTTACAAAAGATTCTATTTTAAAAGCACCTTCAACTAGAATGTTTTCTAAATTTTGTGCGTTTTCTTCAGCTTCTTCTTCAGCATCGTCATTAGATAAACATTCTGTAATTTTAGTTTGTAAATCCATATCGCTAGTAATTTCAATAACCGTACTAGATTGTCCGTTTAAATTTGCTGTTATTGGGTAATTAATAGCAAATAATTCATCATTACCAAAGTTGTTTATGTAAGTGTATAGTTGTTGTTCAGATTCGATAATAACACTACCTGTTTGTTCAGAATTTAAGCTGTAAGTTAAAATAGTAATTGGAAAATTAATATCTAAACAGTTAATAGCACTTTCTGCATTTTCTTCGGCTTGTTCGCAAGTATTCATAAGAGCATTGTACTCTGTTTGATTTGCTATTTGCACTTCAGTATAATTGCTTAACATGACTGAAAGCGGAAATTGAAATTCAATAGAATCATCGTCATTAGTAAGTTCTCCAAGAATGTTTAAAACTAAGCTATATTGAGCTTCATTAATTATTGTTATTTCTGTATTATTAATTGTTGCTGTTACTGGTAATAAAATTGAAGAACAAGACATACCATCTAAAAAGTCGTCAAAACTACCATCATGCATTGATGAGCGTTCTAGGTTACTTGCAGTTGGAGATTGCGCTGAATTTGTATTTGGGTTTTGTCCGTTTTCATTATCAATTTCATCTTGACAAGACGTGAAAGTAAAAATTGATGTTAATAAGATTGCGGTTAATAATTTTAAATTTTTCATGTTTTAATTTTTTGGGTTATAAATTTTTCTTTTTTAAAGCATTTTTTTTTGCTTTCTGTTATTAAGACAACTTTATTTTAATTTACCCTACCAATAAATTTATGTTTTTTTAATTTAATATATTTAACTTAAAATTTTTAGCATAGTTGAATTTTAATTAAGCTAAAATTTTATAGTTAATATACTTTGCTAAATTAAAAAAAAACAGCTGTCATTTTTTGACAGCTGCATAACCTAACATAACTTACAAATGCAAATCTAGTTTATATTTGGGCTAAAACTAAAGTTAAAGCTGCATTTGATGTGCTCTTTAGAGAGATAGAGCTCTGAGAATAGCTTGTTACTTCCCAAGAATTATTTAATAACTCGAAAGTAGTATTTCCAGAAAAAGTTAAGTTAACAAACACTTCAGTTTGTGAGGTTACTTCATAAGTACCTTGTATGTTTTCAATGTTTGTGTTTACAGTGTTTTGAGCAGTACATGATAAATCGCCAGCAAAATCAATGGTGTAATCTGCATAATCATTAGCCTTTTCAACACTTGTATCAATAAATGATTGTACTTTAAAAGCACCTTCTACTAAAATGGTTTCAACGGTTCTAGCATCTTCTTCAGCTTCTTCCATGTCGTCATCTGTTGCTAAGCATTCTGCAATTTGGGTTTGTAAATCCATATCACTTGTTATACTAATTACAGTATCGCTATTTAAAGTTGCAGTAATTGGATAGTTAACGGCGAAATATTCATCATTTTCGAAGTCATTCATGTAAGTGTATAATGCTTCTTCAGATCCTAGTACAACACTACCTGTTTGATCAAAATTTATACTATAAGTTAATATAGTTATAGGGAAATTGATATCTAAACAACTAATGGCGCTTTTAACAGAGCTTTCAGCTTCATTACATGCGGTAATTAATAAATCATACTCAATTTGGTTTGCAATTTGTACTTCGGTATAATTACTTAGTTTAACTGATAATGGGAAGTGTAAAACAACTTCGTCATCATCGTCATTATATTCAGCTAAAATATCTAATACGGTAGTATAATCAGATTCACTAGCTACATTTACCTCAGTTCCATTTACAGTTGTTGTAACAGGTAATAAAATAGAAGAACATGATACACCATCTAGAAAATCATCAAAACTTCCGTCGTGCATTGATGAACGTTCTAGATTATTTGCTGTTGGAGATTGTGCTGAATTTGCATTTGGGTTTTCTCCGTTTAAGTTGTCATCTTCATCTTGACAAGATGTAAACCCTATAAAAGTTGTTAATAAGATTGCTGTAATAAATTTTAAATTTTTCATAATAGTAAATTTGGGTTATTATTTTTTTGTTTTAATAGCGACTTTTTCGCTTTCTGTTGGTAAGACAACTCTATTTTAGTTTACCCTACTTTTTTAAAATATTAATTCGGTTAATAAATGTATTGCTGCAATAATGCATAGTGTTAAGATTGTTTTTAAAACAAATTCAGCAATTTTAATAAGGGTTTCCGTTTTCACAATATTTCTTTTAGCTTTATTATAGCCTTTAGACAGCTAAAAATAAATTTACCCTACTTTTGTAATTATTTTTTAATTTGCTTTTTTATATAGACCTACTTTAAAATGAGTAATAACCATTCTAAACTTTGCGAGGAAACGTACTTTAATAAATTTTATTTAGAGCATATTCAGCACGCCAGTAATTTTGCTTACTATAAATGTGGGGATAAGGATAACTCATTAGATTTGGTTCAAGATGCCTTTTCTAAAATTTGGGAGAATTGTTCTAAAATAGATTTTACTAAGGCAAAAACGTATTTGTTTACTACTGTTAATAATTTGTTTTTAAACAAGGTAAAGCATAATAAAGTGGTTTTAGAATATGCTAAAGCAGCTCCTTATATAGATAAAACAAATGAAAGTCCTGAATACTTATTAGAAGAAGAAGAGTTTAAAAAGAAATTACAACATACTTTGTCATTATTGTCTGAATCCCAACGAGAAGTATTTTTATTAAATAGAATAGAGGATAAAAAATACAGAGAAATAGCAGAACTACTTAATATATCGCAAAAAACAGTTGAAAAAAGAATGTCTGCCGCTTTAAAAATACTTCGTAAAAAAATAGAAGGCATAAATATTTAAAAAAAAGCGTAGGGTAAATAAATATACAGGTGTCTAATAATTGTAAAGCATCAAATTAATGAGCAAAGAAAACGACATATTAAAATGGTTTAACGGTGAAATTTCTTCTGAAGAAATTAAAAAGTTATATCCTAATGAAGACTTTTCGGTTTTAGAAAAAGCAGGTTTTTATGCAAAACAAATAGCTGTTCCAAAAGTTGATGCAGAAAAAGCTTTGGCAGATTTTAAAACTAGAACTTTTAATAAGCAAGAGCCAAAAGTAATTCCTCTAAATTATAAATCGTTTTTTAAAGTAGCGGCTATTTTAGTAGTGCTGTTAACATCATCTTATTTTTTGTTTTTTAATAATGTAAAATCTTTTGAAACCCAAATAGCACAAACAGAAATATTTAATTTGCCAGATAACTCTGAAGTAATATTAAATGCAGAATCTCGTCTTACCTACAATAAAAAAGAATGGAAAAATAACAGAACCTTAAATTTAGATGGAGAAGCCTTTTTTAAAGTAACTAAAGGTGAAAAATTTACTGTTAAAACAGAGGCAGGAAGTATTCAGGTTTTAGGAACGCAATTTAACGTAAAAGAACGCGATAATTATTTTGAAGTGCAATGTTATGAAGGTTCTGTAAGTGTAACAAGTAGTAAAGAAAAAGTTGTTTTAACTCCAGGGAAAACCTTTAGAATTATTAAAGATAAAGTAGTTTTGGTTAAAGATTTTAATGCAGAAAATCCGTCTTGGATAGTACAAGAATCATCGTTTGATAATGTGCCACTTTGGCAAGTTATTGATGAGTTGGAAGTTCAATTTGATATATCGATTTCTGTTGAAAATGTTAATGAAACAGAGTTGTTTTCAGGAAGTTTTACGCATAAAGATAAAAACATAGCCTTACAATCTGTAACTATTCCATTGAATTTGAGCTACAAAATAAATGGCAACAAAGTTGAGTTTTATAACCATGCTAAAAACTAAATATTTATTTATTATTCTTTTATGTTTCAGTATTTTTTCTTTTGGTTTACAATCACAAGAAAAAATACCTTTATTAGATTTAATAAAGCAATTAGAAACTCAGTTTGATGTGAAATTCTCCTATACTGAAAACGATGTTAGTAATGTTTATGTAAACAGCCCAAAAGCAACGGATGCAATTGATGACATTATAAGTAACCTAAATGCTTCAACATTATTAAATTTTAAATTTTTAGATGCGAGGTATATTACCGTTTCTACTTTAAACAAGCGTATTTCAATATGTGGCACAGTCATTTCAAAATTAAATAACGAACCGCTTTTAGGTGCTTCTGTTTTTTTTAAAAACATTTCAAAAGGTGTAATTACAAATATTGATGGTGTTTTTAATTTAAGCAATATAGCTGTAAATGAAACCATTGTTATTTCGTTTATTGGTTTTAAAACAGTAAGCTTTTTTGCTAATGAATTAAGGGTAATTGATGATAGCTGTAAAATTATTGTTTTAGAGGAGCAAACAGAAGAGCTAAACCAAGTGTTAATTTCTAAATTTTTAACCACAGGCTTGCAAAAGAGAACAGATGGTAGTACTGTTTTAAATACAAAGAAATTTGGTGCGTTACCTGGGCTAACCGAGCCAGATATTTTACAATCTATTCAAGCATTACCTGGGGTGGAAAGTGTTAACGAAAGTATTGCAAATATTAATGTGCGTGGTGGTACAAATGATGAGAATTTAATGTTATGGGATGGTATAAAAATGTATCACTCTGGTCATTTTTTCGGACTTATTTCTGCATATAACCCTTATCTTACTAATAAAGTTGTTGTAATAAAGAATGGAACATCAAGTGAGTTTAGTGATGGTGTGTCTAGTACTATTAATATGTCTACAAAAGATGTTATTGGAAATGGTTTTTCTGGCGGATTTGGGGCTAATTTAATACATGCCGATGCGTATTTGGAAATACCAATAAGTAAAAAATTAGCGCTGCATATTTCAGGAAGAAGATCTTTTACAGATGTTTTTAATTCTCCAACGTATGATAATTATTTTGAGCGTAGTTTTCAGGATAGTGAGCTTACAACAAATAGTGATAATATAACGGATAGTAATAGGTCGTCAGATTTTTTCTTTTACGATTATACCGCAAAGTTGCTTTTTGATATTACTGATAAACATAAGTTTAGAGCTAATGTAATTGGTATTAATAATAATTTAGATTATACTGAAAGTTATCAAAACTCAGATGGAATAAATGAATCTAAAACAAGTAATTTAAAACAAGAAAACTTAGGTTTTGGAACGAGCTGGAATGCTGTTTGGAATAATAAATTTACAACAGATTTGTCAGCATTTTACTCTCAGTATAATGTTGATGCGACAAATTATAGAATTGAAACAGACCAAAGACTTACGCAAGCAAATGAAGTGCTTGAAACTGGAATTAAGTTTAAAACTACCTATAAAATTAATAATGTTTTTAAACTTTTAAATGGTTATCAATTTAGTGAAATAGGTATTTTATATCAAACTACAGTTAGTGTTCCTTCTTATGACAGAACTAAAAAAGATGTGTTGTTAAACCATGCGCTTTTTAGCGAAATAGAATATAATAAGAATAATACGTATGTGCGATTAGGTGTTCGTGGAAACTATTTTCAAAAATTTAGTAAGCTTATATTTGAGCCACGTTTAAATTTTAGACAAAAATTATCAAATCAATTTGCTGTAAAACTTCAAGGAGAATTTAAAAACCAATCTGCAAATCAGAAAATAGATTTTCAAGATGATTTTTTAGGTGTTGAAAACAGGAGATGGGTTTTGGCTAATGAAAAAGAAATAAAAATTTCTGAAAGTAAGCAAGCGTCTTTTGGGTTTGAGTTTAATCAACATAATTGGTTGTTGGATGTTGAAGGTTTTTATAAAGTAGTAGATGGTATTACGGCATCAAATCAAGGGTTTTATAATAATTTTCAATATGTTAATGCAGAAGGAAGTTATAATTCAAGAGGCGTTGAGTTTTTATTGAATAAAACAGCAGATACGTATAGTACTTGGTTAAGCTATACTTATAGTATTAATGATTATGAATTTGAAAGTATTATACCATCCGTTTTTCCAAATAACGTAGATATTAGACATTCTGTTTCCGTGGCAGTTAATTACAATCTTTTAGAAAATTTAGAACTGTCTATAGGCGGTCTTTGGCGTTCGGGACAACCGTTCACAAAACCAATTGAAGGAAATGAAACGGTTCAAGATAGAAACAATACCCGTGTTAATTATGACACGCCTAATAATGAAAACGTAGATGATTTTATGAGGTTAGATGCCTCAATTAATTATAATTTTAAATTTTCAGAATCTGTTTCTGGAACATTTAGAGTTGGTGTTTTAAATGTTTTAGATAGAGAAAACACCATAAATAGATACTATGAAGTGAATCCAGAAGATTCTAATACAGCTATTCAAATAGATAATATATCCCTTGGGTTAACTCCTAACTTAAGTCTTAGGCTGAATTTTTAATTACAAAAAACAGAGTAAATATCGATAAAATGTATTTTTTTAACGACTAAGTGTTGTTTTGCGTGGTTTTTTTATTATATTTGCTTCAACCAAATTTAAAAAAATGAAAAAGATAATCTTATTTACATTGTTGTGTATTACAACAATTTCCTCAAAAGCACAAAGCGATTTAGATGCATTATTAGCTGCAGGTGTAGATGATGCACAACGTTTTGCAAACGATTATTTAATGCCAGGAACCAATGGTTTAATGTATAGTATGAATGCCAATTGGTTTAATACAGCAGATGCAAAGCCTTTAGGAGGTTTTGAAATTTCTATTGTTGCAAATGCCTCTTTGATAAAAGATGAGAATAAAATGTTTTTAATGAATACCACTGAATATAATAATGTACAATTTGTTCAAGGAGCTAGCTCTCAAATGGTAGCTACTGCTTTAGGAGAAAATGACCCAAGTATACTTATTGAGGTTACTTATGACGATCCTATTTTTGGAAATCAAACAGAGCAAATTGAATTGCCAACAGGTATTGGTTCAGGAAGTGCTAATTTGTTGCCATCAGCGTTTATTCAAGGTGCTTTAGGACTTAGTAAAGGTATAGAAGTTAAAGCGCGTTTTCTTCCTAAAATTGACACAGACGATGTTGATTTAAGTATGTATGGAGCTGGTTTACAAATGGAATTTACTAAATGGTTGCCAGCAGATAAATTACTGCCAGTTGCTATTTCTGGTTTAGTAGCTTACACGCATTTAGATGGTTCTTATGATTTAACGGATTCGTCTGGAATAGAAGGTGAAAATCAGAGCTTAGAAAATAAAACGAATACTTGGTTGTTTCAGCTTATAGCATCAACAAAATTACCGGTAATTAACTTTTATGGTGGTGTTGGTTTTATAAAAGGTAAATCGGAATCAGATATGTTGGGAACTTATAGAGTGTCTAATGGGTTTATAACATCAGAAGATATTGTTGATCCATTTTCAGCATCTAGTGAAGTTTCAGGAGTTCGTGGAACAATAGGAACAAAATTGAAATTAGGATTTTTTAGACTTAATGCTGAATATCATTTAGCTGAGTTTGATGCTTTTTCAGTAGGAATTAATTTTGGTTTTAGATAATTTGAAATAATATCTTTAAAAATAAATAGTTTTAGTTAGTTTTTAGTTTTAGTTAGTTGTAAAAAAAGTGCAAGATTAAATCTTGCACTTTTTTTATTTAGAGTATTTAAATTCGTAATTTTGCATGACTAAAGTCATAAAATTCAATTATATATATTGTGAAATTTGTGCAGTGATTATTTCAGTTTTATATAGTATTATTGATTCAAATTACATAAAAGAATAAAAACCAAATTAAAATTTAAATTATGAAAGTAACAGTTGTAGGAGCAGGAGCAGTTGGCGCAAGTTGTGCAGAGTATATTGCTATTAAAAATTTCGCATCCGAAGTGGCATTATTAGACATTAAAGAAGGTTATGCTGAAGGAAAAGCTATGGATTTAATGCAGTGTGCATCTTTAAACGGATTTGACACTAAAATTACTGGTATTACTAATGATTATAGCAAAACTGCTGGTAGTGATATTTGTGTGATTACTTCTGGTATTCCTCGTAAACCAGGAATGACTCGTGAAGAATTAATAGGAATCAATGCTGGTATTGTAAAAAGTGTTTCTTCAAGTTTAGTTGAGTTTTCTCCAAATACTATTATTATCGTGGTGAGTAATCCAATGGATACTATGACTTATTTAGTTCATAAATCTACCGGTTTACCTAAAAATAGAATTATAGGTATGGGTGGTGCTTTAGATTCTGCACGTTTTAAATACAGATTAGCAGAAGCTTTAGAGGCCCCAATTAGTGATGTAGACGGAATGGTTATTGGTGGTCATAGCGATACAGGTATGGTGCCATTAACGTCTCAAGCAACAAGAAATAGTATTAAAGTTTCTGAGTTTTTAACTGAAGAGCGTTTACAACAAGTAGCGGAAGATACTAAAGTAGGTGGAGCTACACTTACTAAATTATTAGGTACATCAGCTTGGTATGCACCAGGAGCTGCAGTAAGCGGTTTAGTGCAAGCTATTGCTTGTGACCAAAAGAAATTATTCCCTTGTTCTACGTTGTTAGAAGGTGAATATGGTTTAAATGATATTTGTATTGGTGTACCTGTAATTTTAGGTAAAAACGGTATAGAAAGTATTGTTGATATTGAACTAAGTGCTGCAGAAAAAGCACACATGCAAGCTAGTGCAGAAGGTGTTAGAAAAACGAATGGTTTATTAGAATTATAGGTTAGAATAATTCATCGAAATTTATTTTCGATGTATCATTTGAAGCTGTCATTTCTGTAAAAACGGGAATCTAAACCTTTTAAAATAGATATTTATATAAAGACTGTAGAAATACAGTCTTTATTTTTTTATATTTGACACATGAAGAAAAGATGGTACATAAGTACTCTAGTTGTTATTCTTACCTTTTTAGGTGTTGTTTGTCATGAACAAATTTCTGTACCAAATCAGGAAATTTTATTGCAGTTTGCAAATATTGAGACCACTACTAATCAAGCTCAAAAAACCATTGCGATTGTAAAAAAACAATTGCAAGATTTAGGAGTTCAAAATATACAAGTAGCCAAAATTGAAAAAGGGAGCTTAAGAATAACCTATTATAGTAATACCGATGTTGCTAGTATTAAAGAAATCTTTTCTAAAGAGAAACATATAGTCCTTGATTATTCAGCTTTTAATCAAGAAGAAGCACCTATCAAATCACCTTCAAACGACGATTCATTTAGTTATGATCTTGATGTTTACGAAATTGAGAATGACAATCATTCAGAACCTGGCTTAAGCGGAAAATATGTATTAGAGCCAAAACTTGATAATGATCGATTTTTTAATCCTAATGTATATTTATCTGCTAATAACATAGACATTGCAGAAAAAGATAGTATTGTAAAAGTAGCCTATAGAATTCGTAGAAATATAACGATAGCTATAGATAATACGTTACACAAAATACCTGAAGTTAGGGCTGGTCCAATTTGCTAACTAGGTTTTGTTTTCTTCTAGATTATAAAAGTTTTAAAGCGTACGTTTTATAAACACTTCCTAAAAATAATTACAAGTTTAAAAAATTGAGAATTACAATTGATTCTTAATTATTAAAATATAGTGTTCATTTCAATATAATGAAGCTGTAAAATCTTATTTAAATATAAAAAATTGTCAAATTTAGTGGTAAAGCATATATTTGCCCGTTTTAAAAAATTTGACCACAAAAAAATATAAAATGCAAAACAAAGGATTAGTAAAATTATTTGCGATTTTATTTGGTTTGGTAAGTCTTTACCAATTATCATTTACATTCAAAGCAAAGCAAATTGAGAACCAAGCAGAAGAAACTGCTATAAGTAAAATTCCAGATACAGAGGAAGACTATCGTTCAAAGCGAAGTGCAGAAGAAGCTAGCTATTTAGAAGCTATAGCAACCGATACTGTTTTTAATATTGGTATAGCTAAATTCACCTACAATGAAGTGAAACAAAAATCAATGAACCTTGGTTTAGATTTAAAAGGAGGGATTAATGTTATTTTACAAGTGTCGGTTAAAGATATTTTAAAGGGATTAGCAAATAATACTAAAGATCCTGTTTTTAATAGAGCTTTAGATGAAGCATCAGAACTTCAGAAGGATAGTCAAAACACCTATTTAGAAGATTTCTTTGTTGCTTTTGATAAAATAAAAGGTGATACAAAATTAGCATCTCCAGACATTTTTTATACCAAAGCATTAGATGGTGAGATTAATGGAAATATGGGTGATGATGAGGTTAAAGGTATTATTGAAACAAAAATAGATGAATCTATTGTTTCTGCTTTTGAAGTATTACGTAAACGTATTGATGAGTTTGGTGTTACGTCACCTAATATCCAGCGTTTAGGGAGTTCTGGACGTATTTTAGTAGAGCTTCCAGGTGTTAAAGATGTTGAAAGAGCAACTTCTTTATTACAAAGCACTGCACAATTAGAGTTTTGGGATGCCTATAAAGGAGAACAGTTTTTTAACTTTTTAGGACAAGCTAATGAAGTTTTAAAAGATGTAGTAGCCCCTAAAACAGAAACGTCACAGGAAGAACCAAATGATGAAGAAGATGCTACCGATTCTGCTATTGATGATTTATTAGGAGATGCAACAACAGATTCTACGGCAGTTGCAACTGTAAACCCTATAGGTGATTTAATGAGAGGTTATGGCTATCAAGGAGGGCCCGTTATTGCAAGTTTTGCAATAAAAGATAAAGAAACGGTTCTTGATTATTTAAACATGCCACAAGTTAGAGCTTTACTACCTGCAGAAATGCGTTACGTAAAGTTTGCTTTTGGTAAGCCTAAAAAGAATAGTGAGGTAGTCGATTTATATGCATTAATTGGTAATAGAGATAACACACCAGAATTAAGTGGAGCGGTAGTTACGGATGCTAGAAATCAATTTGGGCCAACTGGAAAATCTGAAGTATCTATGCAAATGAATGCAAAGGGCGCTAAGATTTGGGAAGAAATGACTGGTAAAGCATATACTCAAGGAAGTCAGATAGCGATTGTTTTAGATGATGTTGTGTATTCCGCTCCTGGAGTAACTACAGGGCCAATTGCAGGTGGTAGCTCTTCTATATCTGGAGATTTCACACTAAATGAGGCTATCGATTTAGCAAATGTATTACGTGCAGGTAAATTACCAGCATCAGCAGATATAATATCAAGTACAGTAGTTGGGCCTTCTTTAGGTCAAGAAGCTATTGATAGTGGTAAAATGTCTTTCATGATTGCTTTGGGACTTGTATTAATTTGGATGGTTTTTTACTACGGTAAAGCTGGTGGATTTGCAGATGTTGCTATGATATTAAACATTCTATTAATCTTCGGTATTTTATCGGGGTTAGGAGCGGTGTTAACGTTGCCAGGTATTGCGGGTATTGTATTAACTATAGGTATGTCTGTAGATGCGAATGTACTTATCTTTGAACGTATTCGAGAAGAGCTTACTAAAGGTAAGGGGCAAAAAGAAGCTATTAAAGACGGATTTAGCAATGCGTTATCTTCAATTTTAGATGCCAACATTACAACAGGGTTAACAGCTTTAATTTTATTTGTTTTTGGAACTGGACCAATTAAAGGATTCGCAACTACCTTAATAATAGGTATTCTTACATCTTTATTCACTGCAATCTTTATAACAAGATTATTGGTTGATTGGTATGCTAATAGAGGTGGTAAATTAGATTTCTCTACAGGAATTACTAAAAACCTTTTCAGAAATATAAATATCGAATTCTTATCGAAGCGTAAAATTGCTTATATTATTTCAGGGTCACTTATTGTACTAAGCTTAGGTTCTTTATTTTCAAACGGATTAGATCAAGGTGTCGATTTTGTTGGAGGAAGAACATATCAAGTGCGTTTTGCACAAGATGTTAGTGCTTCAGAAATTTCAACAACTTTGGCAGATGCTTTTGGTAGTGCTGATGCAAAAACAGTTGGAGATGCAAATCAATTAAAGATTACAACTAAATATAAAGTTAACGAAGCAAGTGCTGAGGTAGATGAGGAAATAAGATTGAAATTATACAATACATTACAATCTCATTTATCAGGAGTTAGTTACGAAGATTTTATAGATTTAAATGATGAAAATAAACAAGTAGGTTTAATGGAGTCTTTTAAAGTAAGTCCAACCATTGCCGATGATATTAAGCAAGCATCATTTTGGGCTATCTTAGGGTCTTTAATTGTAGTATTTCTTTATATATTATTCCGTTTTAAGAAATGGCAATATTCTCTTGGTGCTGTTGTAGCAGTATTTCATGATGTTGTTATTGTGTTAGGTGTATTCTCTTTAACGTACAGGTTTATGCCATTTAGCATGGAAATAGATCAAGCATTTATAGCTGCGATTTTAACCGTAATTGGATACTCGTTAAATGATACCGTGGTAGTATTTGATAGAGTTCGTGAGTTTTTCAATGAGCATACTGCTTGGGGTTTTGAAAAAGTGGTAAATACATCATTAAGCAGTACTTTGAGTAGAACATTAAATACCTCCCTAACCACGTTAGTGGTATTGTTAGCTATCTTTATTTTTGGTGGCGATTCTATTAGAGGGTTTATGTTTGCTTTAATAGTAGGTGTTGTAGTAGGAACATATTCGTCTCTATTTATAGCAACTCCAATTATGTATGATACAATAAAGAAATTAGAAGATAAAAAGAAAAACTAATACAAATATTTTTATTTATTGAAAAGCCTTTCATCCTCAGGATGTAAGGCTTTTTTTTGTTGATTGATTAGTTTTTTTTGAAAATTTTAAATAAAAAACAACTAACTTAGATTTGTAAGTGCTAAAAAAAGGAGTGTTTAAATGTGTTTATGGTTTTTAAAAATCTCTCAAAAAAAAGATTTATATGAAAAGTTATAAATTGTCATTTGGCACTATTTCAATTATAAAAAGCAACTTAGCAGAAGTTATTGTTGATGAGGGAGTTGAAATGAATGAAATTATGGTTGATGAATATCATGATTTTTTGCTTAATAATTTATCACCTCCTATATTACTATTAGTAAATAAAAAGAATTCGTATAGTTACACTTTTGGAGCCCAGACAAGTATTGTTGATTTGAAAGAAATTAAATCTATGGCTGTTCTTATTGGTACTAATGGCGGTTTAATGTCTACAGAAACATTGATAGATATTAATAAAGATAAGGAATGGAATATTAAATTATTTCAAAATAGAGATCAAGCTTTGGCTTGGTTAGATACGCAATAAGTAACATTTTTTTTAACGTTTTAGTTTTCTGTTAAAGTAAAATAGAGACAAATTCTTGTGCATCTCTTAATTAACCGTAAATTTGCACCTTCAAAAAACATACCATGACAGAATTTATTAGAAAGCGTGCAGCCAATGCGAAAAACGATATTTTAAGCGGAATAACTGTAGCTTTAGCTTTGGTGCCAGAGGCTGTTGCTTTTGCTTTTGTGGCAGGAGTAGATCCATTAGTCGGACTATATGCTGCTTTTATGGTTGGTTTAATAACCTCAATTTTTGGAGGTCGACCAGGAATGATAAGTGGTGCAACAGGTGCTTTAGCGGTTGTTATGGTAAGTTTGGTAGCCGAAGGAAATGCTATGGGCGCTGAAGGTGAAAGTCTAGGACTTTATTATTTGTTTGCAACCGTTATTTTAATGGGAGTTATACAAATGTTAGCAGGTGTTTTTAAACTTGGTAAGTTTGTAAGATTGATTCCGCACCCAGTAATGATGGGTTTTGTAAATGGTTTAGCTATTGTTATTTTCTTATCACAATTAGGAATGTTTAAAGATGCTAACGGAGAATGGTTTGCAGGGTCTCAATTATGGATAATGGTAGGTCTTGTATTGTTAACTATGGCAATTATGTTTGGTTTACCTAAACTAACAAAAAAATTACCTGAAGCCTTAGTTGCTATTTTAGTTGTTTCTGCCATTGTAATTTTTGGAAATTTAGATGTTGCAACGGTTGGTAGCTTTATTCGTGATGGTGGTGGTGAAGGTTTAAAAGGAGGTTTGCCTCAATTTCAAACAGATATATTTAGTAAAGTACCATTCAATTTACAAACCTTAAAATTCATTTTTCCTTATGCTTTAATATTGGCAGCCATTGGTTTAATTGAATCGTTAATGACTTTAAATCTTGTTGATGAATTAACCGAAACTAGAGGGGATACAAATAGAGAATGTTTAGCGCAGGGTGGTGCAAATATTATTACAGGTTTTTTTGGTGGTATGGGAGGTTGTGCCATGATAGGACAATCTTTAATAAACATAAAAGGAGGCGGCAGAGGACGGTTGTCTGGTATTGTAGCTGCTGTTTTATTATTAATATTTATTCTTTTTGCATCTGGACTTATTGAGCAAGTGCCTATTGCGGCGTTAGTAGGTGTTATGTTTATGGTTGTTATAGGAACTTTTGCCTGGAGTAGTTTCAGAATTCTTAATAAAATACCAGTAAGCGATATGATAATTTTAGTTGCTGTTTCTTCTCTAACGGTGATTTTTGATTTGGCAATTGCGGTTATTGCAGGTGTTATTATTAGTGCTTTGGTATTTTCCTGGGAAAATGCAAAACGTATTAGAGCCCGTAAGCGTATGCGTGAAGATGGAACCAAAGTATACGAAATTTGGGGGCCTTTATTTTTCGGGTCTATATTAGCCTTTAATGATAAGTTTGATGTGAAAAATGATCCAGATAAAGTTGAAGTAGATTTTGTTGAATCAAGAATAAGCGATCATTCTGCTATTGAAGCTGTTTTTAATTTGGTGAGTAAATATGAAGAGGCAGGTAAGCAAATTAAATTAAAGCATTTAAGCGAAGATTGTAAAGTATTGTTATATAAGTCGAACCCTAAATTTAGAGAGGTTATAGTTGAAGCGATTGACGATCCTCGTTATCATTTAGCAGAAAACCCTGAGGCTTTTACCAAAGGGCTTTCAGAGTATAAATTTAAATAGTATATATATGTACATCATAAATGTTACTTATAAAGTTTCTTTAGAGACTATAGATAAATATATAAGTGAGCATATCGAATATTTAGATACACAATATGCACTAGGTAGTTTTATTGCTTCAGGACGAAAGGTTCCAAGAACCGGAGGTATCATTTTAAGTAACCTTTCAGATAAAAATGAGTTATTGAAAATTATAGAAAAAGATCCTTTTAAGATTCGTGATTTAGCTAATTATAAAATTACAGAATTTAATCCAAGTAAAACTTCTGAAGAACTTAAATTTTTAATGAGTTAAATCCTCACTAGAGTAAGATTACCGCATCGGTCTTTTTAGTTGTGCTTTTACACGCTCAAAAGACTTTTTACTAGCACGCTCCCATTTATAAATGGTATGTTTTTTTCCTTTATTTATTAGTATAAAATAAATAAGAAATGTTACTAAATTTACGTTTATTTCACCCGTACACTATCAGGAACCAATTTAGTATAATCACCATTGTTTTCAATAACATCGCGTACAATTGAAGAAGATATATGTGATGTATTTGCCGATGTTAGTAAAAAAACGGTTTCAATAGGAGCCAGATCTCTATTGGTATATGCAATAGCCTTTTCAAACTCAAAATCTGCTGGGTTACGCAAGCCTCGTAAAATAAATTCAACTCCAATTTTTTTGCAAAACTCAACGGTTAAGCCTTTGTAAGTGACTACTTTTACTTTAGGTTCATCAGCAAAAGATTTTTCAATAAAAGCTTTACGTTCTTTAAGAGAGAACATATATTTTTTAGAACCGTTTACGCCAATGGCTACAATAATTTCATCAAAGAGTGGGATGCCACGTTTTATAATATCGTAGTGTCCTTTTGTTAACGGATCAAAAGATCCTGGGAATATGGCTCGGTTCATTGATTACTTTTTTGTTCTTTATAATTTAGTGACTAATCTCTATTTATTTCATAAATGATTTTATCATTATATAAAGATAAGATTTCTTCTTTAGTATAGCCATCGTTTTGGTCTGTATAGTTTTTGTCTTTATCAATTTGGTCAATGCCTGTTTTTTTATCTATTTCATAATCATTAAATAATACATGAATACTATCATTAATAATGTTAGTGATACGCATAGAAGTATAATGACCAGCAGTTTCAGTTTCTATAGAGTAAACGTCGCCAATAGCAGGTTCTTTTATATAAACAGATTCTAGCTCTTTATGTTTAGAACTGGAGTAGCTAAAATATGCAATTACACAAGCTATAATTAATAAACCACTAAAGTGTAAAATAGGTATACCACTGTGTTTTTCTAATTCAAACCTTTTTTTAATTTGATTTGGTAATTCTTTTAGTTTGAATGTTTTTTTACAAGAATTGCACTCTAAAATATTGTCTTTTCCAATGGGGAAAATTGGAATCCAATATAAATAGAAATACTTGCCAAATACACCATAAGTCATGGATGTTTGGTTTTCGCAATTGGGGCAAGTAACATTGTTTAGTTGCCCATTTTTTAGTCTGGAAGAACTAGTGCCGTAAAAAATCATATAAATTCAATTAAGTTCTTTTCAAATATAATTAAAAACTGTTCGATCTATAAGAAAATTATTTCAAAGCTTCTTCAATAGCATTGTCAAATAAATCACTCATGCTAATTCCTGCAGCAGCAGCTTGTTGAGGTAATATGCTTTCTCGGGTTAATCCAGGTACGGTGTTTATTTCTAATAAATGCGGTTCATTATTTTTGAAAATAAATTCACTTCTAGAAAAACCTTTCATTTTTAAAACCTCGTAAACCTTTTTTGCAACAGTGTTTACTTTGGTTTCTTGTTCTTTTGTTAAACGTGCTGGTGTTATTTCTTGTGATTTACCTAAATATTTAGCTTCATAATCAAAAAAATCATTCTCACTTACAATTTCAGTAATAGGTAACACTTTTGTTTTTCCTTTATAGGTAATAACGCCTACAGAAACTTCGGTGCCATCTAAAAACGATTCAATAATAATTTCATCATCTTCTTTAAAAGCCACATTAATGGCATTTTGTAAATCACCTTTTTTGTGCACTTTAGTAATACCAAAACTACTACCTGCTTTATTTGCTTTTACAAAACAAGGTAAGCCTACTTTTGCAATAATAGCATCTTCATTTATAGTGTCTCCAAGATTCAAGAAAAAGGACTCGGCAGTTTTTATTCCGTAAGGTTTTAGTATGCTTAAACAATCGCGTTTATTAAAAGTAACGCTGGCTTGATACATATCGCAACTGGTATGTGGAATATTTAGAAGTTTAAAATAACCTTGCATAAATCCGTCTTCACCAGGAGAACCATGAATGGCATTAAAAACACAATCAAATGTGATTTTAGAGTTGTTTACAGTTACCGAAAAATCGTTTTTATCAACAGGGAATTCGGCATCATTATCATCAACATACACCCATTTGTCTTTAAATACATGAATTCTATAAGCATGGTACTTATCTTTGTCTAAACTTTCAAAAACAACGTTTCCGCTTTTTAAAGAGATTTGATATTCGCTAGAATATCCTCCCATAATAATGGCAATATTTTTTTTCATTCAGATACTTGTTTTTTTCATTCCCTCGAAGGAGGAAATCTTTTTAATCACTTTTATTATTGATAGTAAAAATATGAATGTTAGTTTAATACCGTTTAAAATAAGTTCTGCTGCGCGTTAGGGATTGCAGTGGAAAGCCCACAGCGACCGATAGGGAAGCGAGAACTTGCAACGTAAAGCCCGACCCTTGTGGTAACGCCCAAAACATTAAAACTTTAAACGGTAAATACTAATTGACTTTATTTACAACCAAAAACCAACAATAAACCGTATCTATTATTAGTTAAGCTAAAATATCATATATATTGCAAAAGAAAAAACAGTTCTGTTTTTATATCTTTGCCTAATTGAAAATTCTATAGATGAGTATAATTAAATTTATTACTAGTAAAACATTTTTAAAGCAAATTTTATTAGCTGTTGTGGCTTTGGTTGTTATATGCTTTATTACGTTAAAGTGGTTAAATGTATCAACAAACCATGGCGATTTTGAGACGGTTCCTAATTTAACAGGAAAGTCTATTAGCGTTGCTAAGATTGAATTGAACGAAAATAATTTGATTATGCAAATTCAAGATTCTGCAAATTTTAATCCAGATTATCCTAAGTTTTCGGTTATAGAGCAAGAGCCGCCTGCTGGAACTAAGGTAAAGGAAGATAGAAAGATATACTTAACACTAAACCCATCAGGTTATAGAAAAATAGTGGTTCAAGATTTAAGAGAACGTACTTTTAGACAAGCGAAACCTACTTTAGAAGCTTTAGGTTTTAGAGTGGGGAAACTTACTTACGAAGATAACATTGGGAAAGATTTAGTGCTTAAAATGACTTATAAAGGAAAAACCATACAACCCGGAGATAAACTAGCCAAAACATCTGTAATAGATTTGGTGCTTGGTAATGGAAATAGACCATAAAAATGGAAGATTATACACCACAATTACCAGACGAAGACAACCTCTACGAGCATCATGCTTTTACTGTAGATAAAGGGCAAACAGCATTACGTATTGACAAATATTTAATGAATTTTGTTGAAAACGCGACTAGAAGTAAAATTCAAGCAGCTGCAAAAAACGGAAGCATTTATGTAAACGATGTTCCTGTAAAGTCTAACTATAAAGTAAAACCCGCTGACGAAATTAGAGTGTTGTTTGCGCATCCGCCATTCGAGAATTTATTGGTAGGTGAAGATATTCCGCTTGACGTGGTTTATGAAGACGATGAGCTTTTGGTGGTTAATAAGCCAGCAGGAATTGTTGTGCATCCAGGACACGGAAATTATTCAGGAACGCTTATAAATGCTTTAATTTATAGGTTTGATAATTTGCCAAATAACTCTAGTGAGCGTCCCGGTTTAGTACATAGAATAGATAAAGACACTAGCGGACTTTTAGTGGTTGCCAAAACCGAAACCGCTATGGCACATTTGTCGGCACAGTTTGCTAATAAAACGAGCGAGCGCGAATATGTTGCCATTGTTTGGGGTAACATGGACGAAGAAGAAGGCACTGTAGAAGGCAATATTGGACGTCACCCTAAAAACAGATTGCAAAACACGGTATTTTTTGATGATGAAGCCGATAAAGGCAAGCCAGCCGTTACGCATTACAAAGTCTTGGAACGTTTGGGTTATGTTACTTTGGTGTCTTGTAAGCTAGAAACAGGGCGTACGCACCAAATACGTGTGCACATGAAACACATTGGGCACACCTTGTTTAATGACGCGCGTTATGGAGGCGAAAAAATTTTAAAAGGAACTACATTTACTAAATACAAACAGTTTGTTGATAATTGTTTTAAAGTGTTGCCAAGGCAAGCGTTACACGCTAAAACATTGGGGTTTGTCCACCCTAAAACAGGAGATTTTTTAAGGTTTGAGACGCCTATTCCAGATGATATGCAACAATGTATAGAAAAGTGGAGAACGTATTCTAAGCATCAAGGAGAAGTGTCATAGTTTTTGGGCGTTACCCGCAAGGGGTCGGGCTTTCCGCTATATCTTTTGTTTTTTTGTCATTCCTGCGAAGGCAAGAATCTATTAATAATGTATGGTTTTTTCTAAAAATAAGGGGATTGTTTTCAGAGAAAACAAAAGGATGCCGCTCAATCCCTAACGCAGAAATTACGTTAAACAAGAAGCTTCAGTCATTTCGATGATAGGAGAAATCGCATTATTATAGTTGTTTTGGTGCTTTGTGAGTTTTTTGATGATTTGAAAAAAGGCACTAGTTGCAAACTAGCGCTAGCAGTGGAATCGCAATTGTAGCTCCATTTCCACTATTTTTTATAAATGCATCAGACTTTATTATAAGAGGCGATTATAACTTTAGCTTTATAAACGGAGAAATAAAAGAATTATCGTAATTTAGATATTTCAAAAAATAAATAATAACTATTCCTTTTGAGGAATAAAAGAGATTTCCGCTTTCGCGGAAATGGAAAAATAAAAGTGTTTGTGAAACATTTATAACTGAATTTTCGATACTCAAGGAAATGATTAAATGAATGTTACATGTGACCGATAAAAAACAATAATTATAAACACATGAAATTAGTATTATCGCCTGCAAAGTCACTCGATTTTGAAACGCCACTACCAACAACTCAATATACCGAATCTAGTTTTTTGCCACACTCAGAACGTATTAATAAACTACTTAAAAGTAAATCGGCTAATAGTTTGTCAAAACTCATGAGTATTTCTGATGCTTTGGGACGGTTAAATTTTCAGCGTAATCAAGATTGGCAATTACCTTTCACGCCAGAAAATGCCCGACCTGCTATGTATGCTTTTAGTGGCGATGTTTATAGAGGACTTGATTCATATACCATTCCGCAAGAAAAAATAGAGACAGCACAAAATTCCATCCGTATTCTTTCAGGTTTGTATGGTTTATTAAAGCCAACCGATTTAATTCAGCCTTATCGTTTGGAAATGGGTACTAAGTTTCCAGTTGGGCGAAATAAAAATCTATATGAATTTTGGAAAAAAACGATTACCAATGCTTTAAATGAAGAGTTAGAAGATGGTGAGTTGTTTTTAAATTTAGCCAGCAATGAATATTTTAAAGCGATAGATACAAAAAAGTTAAAAGTGCCTGTGATTACTGCAAACTTTAAAGATTTTAAAAATGGCAAATATAAAATTATTTCGTTTTATGCTAAAGCAGCAAGAGGTTTAATGACGCGTTATATTATTGATACCAATGCACAAACTATTGATGATTTAAAAGGGTTTAATTATGAGGGCTATAATTTCAGTGAGCCTATGTCTACTGAAACCGAACTTGTTTTTATAAGATAAACATATGCAGTATTATTTAATTTTAGGATTTCAAGGGTATTGTATATATCACATGTATAAAAATAGAAATCCTTATTACTGGGCGTTTTTAATCATGTTTTTACCTGTAATTGGTTGTGTTATATATTTAATTACTCAAGTTTATAATAAGCGTGATGCAGAAAAAATCACTACCGAAATTACACATATAATAAACCCCACAAAAAAGATAAAGGATTTAGAAAAGCAACTTGAATTTTCAGAATCCTATCAAAACAGAGTCAATTTAGCAGATGCTTATTTAGGTATAAAAGATTATAAAAATGCCATCTCACATTATTTAGAGTCTTTAGAAGGAAACCAGCAAAACGACCTCTATGTTTTTAAGCAACTTATAGAATGTTATTTTAATATTGAAGAGAATGAGAAGGTTGTTTTATATGCTGAAAAAATAAAAGATCATTCAGAATTTAAAAAGTCTAGATCACAGTTTTTATACGGATTAGCTTTAGAGAGAATTGGTAAAGTAGATGAAGCAGAAGCTAATTTAAAAGCGATAGATATTCGTTATTCTTTTTATAACGAACGTTTAATATATGCCAAATTTTTATTAAATAGAGGGAAAACTGAAGAAGGGAAAGCGGTGCTTGAAGAGATATATACCGAATCTCAGCATATGACAAAACCAAACAAGCGTCTTTTTAGAATAACCATACTAGAAGTAGAAAAGCTTTTAAAAGAGATGAATTAGATATTATTTTGGTATTGCCTTATCGGCAATGCTAATTTTATTTTCTATAGAACGTCTTTTTTTTATTTTGGGTCTTCTAGTTCCAAAAGTGCCTCGATTTATTTTACCGCGTTTTGTTTTTTTATCTCCTTTCCCCATAGTTTGTTGTATTTTTATTATTTATAAAATACATTATTTAACTGAGAAAACCAAGTAAAAAGTGTTTAAACACATACATCCGTATAAACCATTTATTCAATCGACAACAACCAAATTAATAGTTGGAACATTACCACCTCCACGGTTTTCAACAGGAGCGCTTTTAGAAAAGGATGTTGATTTTTGCTACGGAAGTTATTATAATTCCCTTTGGTTATTTATTGATGAAATTCACAATTTGAATTTGCGTTATGATAATTCTATTGAAGCCATAGAAGAACGAAAACAATTTTTAATTAAACATAAAATAGGAGTTTGTGATATTGTTGCTAGTTGTGAACGCGATAAAATGGATGCTTCAGATTTAGGAATGAAAAATATTCAACTTCGAAATATTATTTCATATTTACAACAACACCCAAGTATTGATACCTTATTGTTTACTGGCGGAAATAGTAAAAATGGCCCTGAATATTTTTTTAGACGACATATTAAAACGTTCGGAATAAAGTTGCGGGTAGTTTCAAATGAAGTACCACGAATTCATGAGTTTGAATTACCTGTAATTGGTGATGAAACCAATCAATCTAAGATATTACGAACCATAAAAACAGTGTCTTTAACCTCTGGTTCTGGAGCAGCAAATATTTCAATAAGTAGAATGCTTTTGTATAAACAATTGAAAGCAAAAAATCCTGAATTCAATACTTTCGATTTTAGAGTGATGCAGTATCGGGAGTTTTTGTAATTATTTAAAGCAAACAGGAATAATTTCGCCTTTAGCTAAACAATATTTTTCTATCGCTTCCGCGGAAAGTGTAGCTGTATAATCAACTTCTTCAACTTTAAACCCAATACCTCTTAATTTATTGAAGTAATCACGACCATAAACACGAACATGATCATATTGTCCAAATATTGTAGCACGTTCTTTTTTATCTGTAATGCTATCGTCTTCAAAAGTTATTTCACGAGATAAGTCTTGAGGAATTTGAAAGATGCCCATGCCGCCAGGTTTTAAAACACGATACAGTTCTTGCATGGCTTTAGTATCGTCAGGAATGTGTTCTAAAACATGATTGCATAAAATTACATCATAACTATTATCTTTAAATGGAAGATTACAAATATCTGCTTTCACATCAGCAATAGGAGATAGTAAGTCTGTTGTTGTGTAGTCAATGTTTTTTAGTTTTCTAAAACGTTTTAAAAAACATTGTTCTGGTGCAAAATGAAGCACTTGTAATGCCGCACTTGATGCGGTATCTCTTAAAATAAATTTTTTGTTTTCTTTTTTATTAGAATCTGAAACTAGTTCAGGATTAAACAAATCGGTTTCATTTTTTAAATACAACCAAAGTAACCTGTGACGTTCTAAACTTAAAGTAGAAGGCGATAATACATTGTTTCGTTGGTTTCCATATCCGTAGGGTAAAAATGTTTTGAAACTTTTACCATCTATGGGGTCTGTGAAATTTGTGCCTTTTAAAAAGAATGCTAAAATGGGACGAATAAGATAGCTTAACCTAATTAATAAAGGTCTGGGGATGGTGTTTAGAATTATTTTGAATAATTTTTTCATAGTTTTTACACTGAGATTCTCAGAGAGACACAGAGTCTCGCAGCGTTTTTATTCGGTTGTGTTTTTGAATCTTTTAAAGCGGTTAAGATAGTTTAACCTAATTAATAAAGGTCTAGGGATAATATTTAATATGAGTTTGAATAACTTTTTCATAGATGTTACACCGAGATTTTCGGAGACACGTAGAGTCTCACAGAGTTTTTACTCGGTTGTGTTTATGAACCTTTTAATACCGTTTTTTAAGAGTTTAGTGTGAAAATTTAGTAATAACCCTATAGGGTAGTCACCTAATTTCATATAAGTTAAAATTTGTGCTGAATGTACATCAGTAAATTTTTCAACTGTTTTTAATTCAATCACAATTTTATTTTCGACTAGTAAGTCAATTCTATACCCATGATCTAGTTTTATGTCTTTGTAGGTAATTGGTTGAGCAATTTCTTTTTTTACAGAATAGCCAAGAGATTTTAATTCATAAAATAAACATTCTTGATATGCAGATTCCAATAAACCTGGCCCAAGTGCTTTATGAACTTCGATGGCAGCTCCAATAATATTTTCTGTAATCTTGTTATACATATAGGTGTTTATTAGAAGTTGAGAACTCTCTGTGGATTTCTGTGAACCTCAGCGAATCTCAGTGCAAGAATCACAATACCAAAGCTTCTTTTCGAAATTCATCTTCTTCGTTAGATGTAATACCCAAAGCATCATATATATAAGCAAATGTAGATAGCAATTCTGGTTTACCATCAACAAGAGCAACATCATGCTCAAAGTGAGCACTCGGTTTATTGTCTAAAGTCGTAATAGTCCAACCGTCTCTGTGTTGTTTTATGCGGTGAGTTCCTAAATTAATCATAGGTTCAATAGCGACTACCATCCCTTCTGAAAATTTCTTGCCTCGACCTCGTTTTCCATAGTTTGGCATTTCTGGGTCTTCATGCATTTTCTTGCCTAAACCATGACCTACTAATTCTCTAACTACACCATAACCATGGTCTTCACAATATTTTTGAATAGCATAACCAACATCGCCTACACGATTATTGATTTTAAATTCTCTAATACCTGCATATAAAGATTCTTTTGTTACTTGAAGTAGTTTTTCTGTTTCAGGATCAATCTCTCCAACAGCAAAAGTATAGGCATGATCACCATAAAAATCATTTTTTAAAGCACCACAATCTATAGAAATAATATCACCTTCAACCAATGGTTCGCTATTAGGAATTCCGTGAACTACTTGCGTGTTCGGACTCATGCAAAGTGTGTTTGGAAAATCGTAAAGCCCAAGAAATCCAGGGATGGCACCGTGGTCTCTAATATGCTCTTCTGCAATTTTATCTAGTTGTAATGTGGTAACTCCAGGTTTAATTGCTTTTGCAACTTCACCTAATGTTTTAGATACAATTAAAGCACTTTCGCGCATTAACTCTATTTCTTCTCGTGTTTTTATAACTATCATGATTCAAAAAAATAATGGCAAAGATACTTAAAATAGAACGATTGTCTCAGGTTAGGTTTTGAAAGAATTATTTAAAAAAACTAAATAAACCTTTCTTTTTTTCAATAGTAGGAGGCGGTGTATTTGTTAGCATTTGGTAAATTTCTCCCCAACCTAAAAAACCGCCTATATTTCTGTCGTCTATAAACAAATCGGCATGAATTTTTCTACTAATATCATTGGTGTATTCTTCTTCTGGAAAACTACTATTTACAGAATAAAAAAAGACACCATTATCTTCACAGAATTTAACGGCGTCTTCTAATTTATCTTTACATCTATATGTCCATAAAATAAGACGATGCCCTTCTTCTTGTAACTTTTTTAAAGTTTCGAAAGCAAAAAGCATGGGCTTTCCTATTTTAGGGTAAGCATCTTCAACTATGGTGCCGTCAAAATCTACAGCAATAATAAGTTGTTTGTTAAAGTTCATTTAAATTAAAGACTTGAGTTTACGTAAAAGTACAATAATTTCTTTGTAACGCTTTATATTAAAGGGAAACGTGTCATAGCTTTTGGCTGCTTTACACCTATTAATTTTAATATAGTTGGAGCAACATCACCTAAAACACCATCTTTAATTTCTTTTAAATCGTTATCAATTAATATAATGGGTACAGGGTTTGTTGTGTGTGCTGTATTTGGACTACCATCTGGGTTAATCATGGTTTCGCAATTTCCATGATCGGCAATCAATATAGTTGTATAACCGTTTTCTAAACCTGTTGTTACAACATCTTTTACACAAGCATCTACAGCTTCACATGCTTTAATGGCTGCTTCCATAATACCAGTATGTCCAACCATATCTCCGTTTGCAAAATTTAAACAAACAAAATCGGCTTCGCCTTTTTTAAGATCTTCAACGAGCGCATCTCTTAATTCGTAAGCACTCATTTCTGGTTGTAAATCGTAGGTCGCTACTTTTGGTGAATTTTTTAAAATACGAGATTCGCCTTCAAAAGGAGTTTCTTGTCCGCCAGAAAAGAAAAAAGTCACGTGTGGGTATTTTTCTGTTTCGGCAATTCTAATTTGTTTTTTGCCGTTTTTAGATAAAACTTCTCCAAGTGTCTCTGTAATATTATCTTTATTGAAAATCACTTTTATACCTTTAAAAGCATCACTATAATTTGTGATAGTTACATAGTATAAATCGATTTTTTTGGTGTTATATTCAGGGAAGTCTTTTTGATTTAACATATCTGTTAATTCACGACCTCTATCTGTTCTAAAATTGAAAAATATAACAACATCATCTTTTTTTACTTTAGCAACAGGCTCGTTATTGTTGTCTGTAAGAATTAAAGGTTTGATGAATTCATCAGTAATATCTTCATCGTAGTTAGATTGAATAGAAGCGGTTACATTTGATGTTTGTGTTCCAACACCATTTGCAATAGCATCGTAAGCTAATTTTACGCGTTCCCAACGGTTATCTCTGTCCATGGCATAATAACGGCCTGTGATACTTGCTATTTTAGTGTTTGTACCTTCAATATAGTTTTCTAGATCGGTAACGTAGCCTTTTCCAGATTTGGGGTCTACATCACGCCCGTCTGTAAAGGCATGTACAAAAGAATTTACGCCAGCTTTATTTGCTGCATCTATAAATCCTTTTAAGTGACTTGTATGTGCATGCACGCCACCATCACTCAATAGTCCTAAAAAGTGAACATTTTTATTATTATCTGAAGCATATTTAAGTGCGTCAATCAATACTTTTTCATTTTTTAAAGTGTCTTCTTTAATCGCAAGATTAATTTTTGCTAAATCTTGATAAACAATACGTCCAGCTCCAAGATTCATATGTCCTACTTCACTATTTCCCATTTGACCTTCGGGCAAACCTACATGTAAGCCATCCGTCCTTAAAGTAGCGAAAGGATATTTTTTATATAAAGAATCTATGAAAGGTGTATTGGCATGGTCGATTGCTGAAACTTTTGGATCTGGTGAATTTCCCCAGCCATCAAGTATCATTAAGATAACTTTTTTATTCATTTTTATTAAAATTTTATTGCTTTACAAAGATAAAGAAGTTTGATATTATAAGGTGTATAAAACCTTTGAAAAGGCTAATATTTTAAGGCTTTTAATGAGAGTTTAAAAAAATAGTGATTACGTTAAAAGAATGTGAATTAAACGTTAAAAATGTGTTATAAACTGTTTTCTGTGTAACAGTTTGTAATTTTAATCGTCTCTTTAATATATCAAAAAACGTAATCATTAATCAAATTAAAATCTTTCATCATGAAAAAAACAATCATTATCTCCGCAATCGCATTATGCTTTTCAATAGTATCTGTAAATGCAACACCTTTAAGCAAAATGGTAAACACTAACACTGTAGAATCTTATTACTTTAAAGTAAACTCATTTTGTGTTTCTATTGCAAAAGGAGATGTGGAGACTGTAAAAAAATTATTAGCTAGAGGAGAAAATGTTAATGAAAAATCTAATGGCATGACGCCAGTTATGTATGCGGCAAAGTATAATAGAACTGAGATTTTAAAACTTTTAATTGCAAAAGGAGCTGATTTAAAAGCGAAATCTGATAAAGGGATGACAGCTGCTAAATATGCTCAATTACATGGCGCTCATGAAGCTAAAGTTATTATTAAAGAAGCTTTAGTTGCGAAAAAGAAAAAATAATTATAGAAAATATATAATTGTTTTGAGTTAATCACTTATGAAAGCCTTGTTTGTCAAGGCTTTTTTATTTGGTTTAAATTTTATTGATTTTTATATTTCTTAATAGTTTCATGAATTTTTCCAATCATGGTAAAGAGAATTACGTAAAATAGTAATGTTACTTCGCTTTATAGTTTTTTGTACATTATATAATGCTTGCCAATAGTTTCTATGTTAAACGGTTTTCCTGTTATTTGATATCCATTCTTTTTGTAAAAACTAACGGCTATTTCTCTAGCGTTACACCAAACGGTATTAATGCCTTCATTTTTAAGGTGTAATTCTCCATAATTTAAGATAGTTTTCCCAAAACCAAAACTTTGAAAGGCTTTTAAAATAGCCATACCACGAAGTTGGTATTGAGAAGCCTCTGAAATTAAATCATGATTGTTTTTAAAAAATGAGCAAACTCCTATCAATTTGTCTTTTACAAAGATTCCTATATGAATCGTTGTGTTTAAATCATCACCGTCAAAAACACAAGACTCAACAGGTTTTTCTGCTCTTAAAACGGGGTGTCTTACTTGGTGGGTTTCTTTAGAGTCAATTATTTTTATTGAATAATCTTTTTCTTTTTTATAATATAATTGATTGGTCATAATCTATAATTTATTGGTAATAATTTCAAACTTAAACAAAATTATTTTTCAATTTGATAGACATTATGAAATATTCATATCTAAAATTTAGAAATCCAAGAAAATGATTAGTATGGATATTACATGTGACCATTGAAAAAAGTAAAGATGAATACATGAAATTATTTATCTTCACATAAAAAAACAGATAATGTCCTTTGAGTTTAAAATTATAGAAAAGGAAAGTATAAATACTGTGGTTCCTTTGGTTGAAAAGTTAAATAATAACAGAATTTCTTATGAAGTTTTAGAGCAACGTTTTTCTGAAATGAAAGATCAAAACTATGAATGTGCAGGTGTTTATGATGATGATAAATTAATAGGTGTTTGTGGTTTGTGGTATTGTACTAGGCATTATTCAGGAAAAAGTGTTGAACCAGATCATGTGTATATAGATGATGTTTATAGAGGAAAAGGATTGGGTAAGGCGTTTTTTAAGTGGATTTATAATTATGTAAAAGAAAAAGGTTGTGAATCGGTCGAATTAAATAGCTATGTTGCTAACACTCCGTCACATAAGTTTTATTATAATGAAGGCTTTAAAATTTTAGGTTTTCATTTTTTAAAAACCTTATAATTTTTCTTGTATTTTAACAAATAGATTATATATTTGTAACCGCTAATGCGAGAGTAGCTCAGTTGGTAGAGCGTCAGCCTTCCAAGCTGAATGTCGCCAGTTCGAACCTGGTCTCTCGCTCTTAAAAGCTTCATAGAAATATGAGGCTTTTTTTATTTTAAATGGTTTAGCTCAGTGCCCGCATCTACTTCATAAGGCGTTTTGTTATATTCAAAAATTCGTGCTGTTAACATGCCTTTTAAAATAATTGAATCGTTTAGTACAAGTAACCAGCTACCTTCTCTTAAGCCAATAACGGGTTGTGTGTTAAAGTGATGAAATTCTTTAATTCTAGTTTTCCTAGTTTCCCCCATGTGGTTGCTATTAGTATCGGGATCTAAATAATGTGGGTTAATATTAAAAGGGACTAATGCTAGTGCATTAAAACTTGGAGGATATACAATAGGCATATCATTCGTTGTTTTTATAGTCAGTCCACAAATATTACTTCCAGCACTTGTGCCCAAATAAGGAGTGCCTTTATTAATAGCTATTTGTAAAGGCGTAATTAGGTTGTTTTTATATAATTGGTATGTAAGTACAAATGTATTACCTCCACCAACAAAAATACCTTTGGCCTCTTTTAAGGCATCAATTGGATTTTCATACTCATGAATGCCTTTAACCTTTTTCTTGATTTTTGAAAATGCGATTTTTACTATTTGTGTGTAATCGTCATGAGATAAACCGGCAGGTCTAGCATAAGGTATGAAAAGTATTTCTTCAGTGTTTTTAAAAAATAATTCTAAATCTTTTAAAAGATATTCCAAATAATCACTTCCATGTATAGTTGAGGTACTTGCAATAATAAGATGTCGCATATTTATTCGTTAAGTATAAGAATTACAAATATAGTACATAACAAATTTTTATATTATAATACGACTTAAGTAAGTTTTATGTGTTAAATTAGAATAAAAAATAAGATGAAAAAAATTATTGCACTTTTATTGTTCTTGTTCTCATTAAATATGGTGTCGCAAACTTTTAATAGCGTAGACGCAAAAGGTAAAATAATTGTTGAAAGTAATGATGTTGCTGGTATAACTATTTTTAATACATCGTTAAATAAGGGAACGGTTAGTGATGAAAGTGGAGCGTTTACATTAGCTGTTAGATTAAATGATATTATTGAGGTAAGTGCTTTACAATTTCAAAATATTAAATTCAAAGTAAATAAAGATATTATTGCTTCAAAAACAATAAAAATATTTTTAATAGAAGAAATAAATAGACTGGATGAAATTATTTTGTTGCCAAACAAATTGTCAGGTAATTTAGAGACAGATATGCAAGTAACAAAATTGTTTAAGCCTAAATTAGATGCTTTATATTATGGTATAAAACATAAAGAAGAATTTGAATTTGAAAATGACAATAAAACAAAAGTAGATAATACAGCCATAGCCACACAGCATGTTACTATGGTTAATGGACTTAATATAAAAAATGTGGTAGGTCAGTTATTATTGCCATTATTTAGGTCTAAAGCAAATAATAAAAAAGAAAAGGGTATTCCAGATGTTCCTGCAGATGCTATTAAATATTATTTTGGATCAGATTTTTTAGTTGATAATTTTAATATTCCAGAGCATCGGGTTGAGGAGTTTATAGCTTATGTAGAAGGTAGTGATTTTGATTTTTCATTACTTAATTATGGAAAAGAAATGGAGTTTTTAGAGCTGCTTCACAAAAAAAGTTTAGAGTTTTTAAAGTCAAAAAACTAATGTCCTTATCTGTTTGTTTTTTGTTTTAACAAAACCTTAAAGGGTCTTTACGTTTTCTTTAAGATTTCAAATACGTTCTTTATAGTCTCTAAAGAGCAATAATTTGAAAAAAACATTATTTTTTATTATACTTATTTTTCCGTGTTTTTTTATTAACGCTCAATCGGTTGAAATTCAGGGGCGTGTTAAAAGTGATGTTGATGTAGAAAATATTCATGTAATTAATAAAACAGCTCAGGTTTTTACAATCACAAGTAAAGACGGCAATTTTAATATTACTGCAAAGTTAAATGATACTTTAGTATTCTCATCCATTCTTTATAACTCGAAAGAAGTAATAATTTCAAAAGAAATTATTTTAAACAAAGCTATTTTAGTATTGCTAGATGATAAAATTAATACTTTAGATGAGGTTTTGGTAGGCAAAGTTTTGTCAGGAAATTTAATGTCTGATATTAAAAATATAGATGGAAAACCGCTTATTAATTTTTACGATGTTGGTATTCCTGGTTATACAGGAAAACCAGCAACGCAAAGTGAACGTCGTTTAAGTGAAGCTTCTGATTTTAAACCGAAATTAGGAGGATCCTTAGGTGGGGCAGGTGGTTCTGTATCATTTATCCCTATAATTAATGCCATTACTGGAAGAACCAAAATGCTCAAAAACAGAGTAAGAATTGAAGAGAAAGAAGAGCTGATGCAAAGGATAAAGGGTCGATTGTCTAAAGATTTTTTTGCTTCAAACCCATTAGATGCCGATTTGAGACTAGACTTTTTTTATTTCTGTGCAGATGATGTAAATTTCATTAAGTATTGTAAGAATCAAACCGATTTTAAAATCTTAATTTTTTTAAGAATGAAATACAGGCAGTATATGGTAAATTTAGGTTTAACCGAGAATTAATATTTTCAGAATGCTTTTTCAATTATCAAAATAATTACTTTAGCAAAGTATAAAATACTTGTATGAAGTCTTTAAAATTCTTGTTAATCATTTTTGCAATCCCTCTTTTAGCATTTACAACGCTTCACAAATACTATATAAGTGTTACGCAAATCGATTATATTCAAGAAAAGCAATCGGTACAAATAACGACTAGAATTTTTATTGATGATATAGAAAAACTTTTAAAAGATAAATATGATGCCAATATAGAATTAGGAATTGAAAACGAATCTAAAACTATCGATTTATACATAGAAACGTATTTAAAAGAAAAAATTAAAATTAAAATTAATAATGAAAATGCTCATATTGTTTTTATAGGAAAGGAGTATGATGCCGATATTATGCGATGCTACTTAGAAATAGTAGATGTGAAAAGTATAAAATCTATTAGTATTATTAATCAAGTATTGTTTAATGTATTTGAGAGTCAGCAAAACATTATCAAAACAAAAATAAACTCCAAACAAAAAAGTTTTATTCTTACTGTTAAAGATGCCAATGCGGTGTTAAATTTTAATTAAAATCACAGTAAAGCACTTCGGTATTTGTTATTTTTACGCATTTTTAGTTGCTAATAGCAATGTGTTTTTATCTAAAAACGAGAATTCATTAAGTAAATAATAAGAATTGACAATGAAAAAATTAAAGTACTACTTTCTTACGGTGGTTTTTGTTTCTACTAACATATTTGCACAAAATCAAGAAAAAGTAAAGCTTCAAGGGCACACAGACCAGAATAAGTTTAGACAAATGAAAGATGTCTTAGCAACACCTAATGAAACTAGAACAGCTTCCGGTGCGCCTGGTTATGTCTATACACAACAGCAGGTAGACTATGTAATGGATATTCGTTTAGATGAAGATAGAAATAAAATTTTCGGTAGTGAGAGAATAACGTATCACAATAATTCTAAAGACAATTTAGAATATTTGTGGCTTCAGTTAGACCAAAATATGCGGGCAAAAGATTCTAAAACACGAGATATTGAGTCCGAGAGTTTTAATGATCCATTCGCAGGTGCAAAATATTTTGTTGATAATAACTTAAAAAAGAAGTTTGATGGCGGTTTTAATATAGAAGCTGTAAAAAATACAGATGGTTCAGATTTATCATATACAATAAATCAAACTATGATGCGTATAAATTTAACAAAACCACTAGCTCCAGGAGAAACATTTAAGTTTAGTGTTAAGTGGAATTATAATATTAATGATATAAATAACGATATAAGACCAAACGGTGGTAGATCTGGATTAGAACCTTTTCCTGATGGTAATAATAACTACACAATAGCTCAGTTTTATCCAAGACTTTGTGTTTATGATAATGTTGAAGGTTGGCAAAATATGCAATTTTGGGGGCAAAGTGAATTTGCTTTAGAGTTTGGAGAATTTGATGTTAAATTAACAGTGCCAGATGATCATATTTTAGAAGCAACAGGAGAGTTGCAAAACCCAAAAGATGTTTTAACAAAACTGCAACAAAAACGTTATGCAGAGGCAGAAAAATCATTTGATGAGCCTGTATTTATTGTAACTCAAGCAGAAGCTGAATTAGTAGAAAAAGGGCGCAGTACTAAAACTAAAACATGGCATTTTAAAGCAGAGAAAGTAAGAGATTTTGCCTTTGCGTCTTCAAGAAAATACATTTGGGATGCTATGGCAGTTAAAATTAATGGTCGTGCTGTCATGGCAGTATCATTGTATCCTAAAGAAGGAAATCCGCTTTGGGAACAACATTCAACACGAGTTGTTGCTAATACTTTAGAAGAATATTCAAAATTAACCTTTGATTACCCGTACAGTAAAGCCGTATCAGTTCATTCTGAAAGACAAGGTATGGAATACCCGATGATTTGTTTTAATTATGGTCGTCCAAAACCAGATGGTACGTATTCAGATCGTACAAAAAGAGGTATGATTGGTGTTATTACACACGAGGTTGGACATAATTTTTTTCCAATGATTGTAAATAGTGACGAGCGTCAATGGACCTGGATGGACGAAGGTTTAAATTCATTTGTAGAAACCTTAGCAGAGTTAGATTACGACCCTAATTACATTACAGGTAATTTGCCAAAGGACATTGTTCATTACATGAGTGGTGATCAAAGTTTTATTTCACCTATTATGTCACAAGGCGATTATGTATATCAATTTGGACCTAATGCTTATACAAAACCAGCGGCAGCATTATATATGTTAAGGCATACCATTATGGGGCCAGAGCTGTTCGATCATGCATTTAGAATCTATTCAAAACGTTGGATGTTTAAACACCCAACACCAGCAGATTTCTTTAGAACGATGGAAGATGCTTCGGCAATGGATTTAGATTGGTTTTGGAGAGGTTGGTTTTATACAACAGATGTGAGCGATATTGGAGTAAAAGACGTTAAAACATATTATTTAACAGATAAACCTACTGAAAAAGCGAAAGAAGCAGCAAAAAGATATAATATAAACCTTAAAGATTATAAAGGAAGGCTCATTTATTATGCTGAAGAAAAAGAAGGTGTTTTACCAAAAGATGCTAAAAAAGCTTCAGACTTTAAAATGTTGAATGCATATAAAGAAAGTCTAACTGAAGAGCAAAAATCAGAATTAAAAGAAGCGCCAAAATATTTTTACGAAGTCACGTTTGAAAAACCAGGTGGCTTGGTTATGCCTATCATTTTAGAACTAACTTATGAAGATGGCACTAAAGAAAGAAAAATGTACCCAGCTCAAATTTGGCGTTTTAATGAAAACGAAGTCACTAAAGTATTTAAAACGCAAAAAGCCATCACTAATTTTGAAATAGATCCAGACTTAGAAACAGCAGATATTGATATTTCTAATAATTTATGGCCAAGAAAAGTAGAAGAAAGTAACTTTGATCAATTTAAAGAAAAAATTAAAGGATAAAATTAATTTTTATTTTCTTTTGCTAAATTAAAGACAATAATATTTCTTTATTCTATTAAAACAACTCCCTATATTTGTAATGTGAAATTACATACTACATTTTTATTTATAAGTGGTGCCGAAATAGCATTTATACTTTTTATTGTTATCATGGTTTTTGGTGCCGATAAGTTACCTGAAATAGCTCGTGGCTTAGGAAAAGGTATGCGTACACTTAAAGACGCAACTAACGATATTAAGCATGAAATCACTAAAACAGCGGATAAAAATGGTATAGATACTAGTATCACTTCCGATGTTAAAAAAGAGCTTAATAAAGTAAAAGACGAAATAGAAGATTTTACAGGTTCAGTAAAACGAAAATTTTAGTTTAATAAAATTCTTTTGGGAGTTCCCGCCCAAAAAAGCGTGGTCATGTTTTTATTCAATAATTAGACATTTAAAAAATAATTAGTTATCAACTACTATCGTTTTCTACTAATCGTTAACCCATCTCTTATTGGTAATAAAACCGTTTCAATTCTAGGGTCTTCTTTTAAAAGGGTGTTATAATCTAAAACCGCTTTTGTCGATTTGTCTTTGGGGTCTAAAGCCTCAATAACTTTTCCGTGCCAAAGCACATTGTCTGATATAATAATACCACCAGTATTTAGCTTGTCAATTATGGCGTGAAAATAATTTACGTAGTTAGGTTTGTCAGCATCAATAAAAACTAAATCAAAAGTTTTATCAAGTTCAGGAATAACATCTAAAGCACTCCCTAAATGCTGAAAAATTTGCTCACCATATTCCGATTTATCAAAATATTTACGTTGAAAATCAATTAATTCTTCATTTACATCAATGGTATGTATTTCGCCATCATTTTGTAAGCCTTCAGCTAAACAAAGCGTAGCATACCCCGTAAAAGTTCCTAATTCTAAAATAGTTTTAGGATTTTTTAATTTAGAAATCATACTCAATACACGTCCTTGATACGGTCCGCTAAGCATAATAGGTTGTAATATTTTTTGGTAGGTTTCACGTGTTAATTGTTGTAATAATTCTGGTTCCGCTTCAGAATGAGCCACCACATAATCGTCTAGTGTTTCGGGTAAAAAATACATTAAGATAAAATTCTATTAATTAGTTTTTGTTTTGCAGTTTTATCATCGCCACAAAGCCATTGTATCACATTATTTTCCCAAATATCATCATATTCGGTTTGTTTTATGATTTTACGATTCATAGCCAAATCTAAAATTTTTCCAGGATAAGATGATTGTTTGGCACTTTCCATTTCACCTAAAGGGTAGGGATCGTCAAGTCCCATAATAACTTGTTTAGAACCTTGGTTTTTTATGAGTAATTCTAAACCACCCGTATCATGTACTAAGGTGTCAAAGAAAATATTTTTATGTCCAACCGCTTTTCTTGGGTGGTGTTTACCTTCAAATAAATCGGGTCTGCCATCAAAACCTTGAATACGTCTTCCTAAATTAATTTGAGCTAACTGTCCACCATGGGCAAAACATGTTCGCATATTCGGGTATTTTTCTTGATAGCCATTCAATGTTAAAAAATGATAAGCATCCGCACATTGTGCTAGCATCCAAATTAAATGAAAACGCCATGAAGTGTTTTCTAGTTTTATGAATTTTTCACCATCATACGGGTGAATTTCAATAGCTAAATTATATGTATTTGCCAATTCAAAAATGGGTTCGTTTTCTTCGTCAAAAATACAACGCCATGTTCCTATGGTATCCATGTAATGTGTTGGTAAGCATAAAAGCTGCATGCCGTGAGTTTCTACACAACGTTCAATTTCCCAGCAAGCACTACGTACAAATCCTGGGTGAACGACAAAGCCACAGGTGAATTTACTGGGGTTTTCATGTTGCATACGTGCGTTAAAATCGTTTTGAAAACGTAATGCCTGTTTCATTTCTTCAACCCGTAAACCATTGCCGTAAAGTTGCGATAAATTTAAAACAACAGCATGGTCAATTTTGTTGCGTTCCATCCATTCTAACTTTTCATGTAGAAAAAAACTAGAATCGGTAACAGGTCTGCTCCAATCTTTTTGAAGCATAAATTTTCTGTCTTTATCTACCCAGAAAATCTCCTTTTCTTGCATAAAATCAGGAATCTCCTCTGGATAAGGTAGTAAGTGAGAATGACCGTTAATACGAAGTTTGCGTTTTTTCATTTTTGTTATTCCTGTGAAAACAGGAATCTAGTTTTTTAAAATTCAAGTTTCTATAGATAAGATTCCTGCTTTCGCAGGAATGATAACCTTAATCTATTTTTACTTTTTGGGGAGGCTGCATCACTTCACCGCAGTTTGGACAACAACGTTTGTTTTTATCGCTATAATAATTGTCGAAAATTTTAGGCATATCGGTTTCAATATTTTCCAAAGTAAAATCTTCTTCATAAAGTTTAGTAACACAATTTTCGCAAAACCAAAGTAATGCATCGCGCATGCCTTTGGGGCGTTTGTATTCAATTACTAAACCAACGGTGTTTGCGCCACGTTGAGGAGAATGCGGTACTTTAGGCGGTAATAAATAAATATCACCTTCTTTAATATGAACATCTTTAGGTGTGCCTTTATCAATAATTTTTAAAATAATATCACCCTCAACTTGATAGAAAAACTCAGGAGTTTCATTATAATGATAATCTTTTCTACTGTTTGGGCCTCCAACAACCATGACAATAAAATCGCCATCTTTCCAAACAACTTTATTGCCAACAGGCGGTTTTAAAAGATGTCTGTTTTCTTCAATCCAAGCTTTAAAATTTAAAGGAGACACTAATTTGCTCATAGTTATATGTTTTTGGCGTTACCCTGTCGGGTCAGGCTTTTCGTTATATCTTTCTGCGAAGCAGTCCCGAATTTGTTTAGGAATCTCATTATCTATAACTTTTAGTTTTTAAAGTGTATTTCAAATATATAGCTTCGTGTAAAGGATGTCACTACAATCCTTAACGCAGATTCTGCAATTCAATAAAATTACAATAAAAAAGGATGTTCTATTGTTAAAAAATCATCAAAATTTCTCTTTCTAGTTGAGGTTTAATGTAGCCCAGCAATTCTATCGTCCTCTAAAATAGCTTCTGTTTCTTGCTTAATTTTTTCTAATGTAGCTTTTAAATCATCATCTAATGATATTAATTTATTAGATAGTAGATTTAAAATAGCCTTGTCTTGTGCGCGACCTCTAAGCATGGCTTCTCGGTAACCTATATTTTTATTAAATGTAACTAACGAGTATTTTGAAGCATAATCTTTTGGGGAATGTTTTTCTAAAGCCATTTCTAGCTTGCGTTTTTCTTTAAAAATAGGATGTGCTACGTGGTCTTTCATTTCATGAAAATTATCAATAGCTAAATCGGCAATAGCATCGGTATCTTTTTTGCGATTTTTTTCGTAAGCAGTAAAGGTCGCTTCCCAATTTTCAAGGTTTTGATCTAAAACTTTATCAAATTCTACAACATCTTCAAACGATGCATTCATACCTTGACCGTAAAAAGGAACGATAGCATGAGCGGCGTCTCCCATTAAAAGCGTATTGCCTTTATAATGCCAAGGCGAACATTTTATAGTGCCTAAAGACGCAGTTGGGTTTTTAAAGAAATCATCAATGAGGTTTGGCATAATGGATAAAGCGTCTGGGAATTCTTTTTGGAAAAATTCTAGCACAAGTGCTTCCGTAGTAAGGTTATTAAAATTGTATTTGCCTTCATTATAACTTAAAAAGAGTGTCACCGTAAAACTACCATCTAAATTTGGTAAGGCTATGAGCATAAAAGAGCCGCGAGGCCAAATATGAAGTGCGTTTTTATATGTTTTATAGTCGCCATTTTCTTTTGGTAAAATACTCAGTTCTTTATAACCATGTGTTAAATAATCTTGCGAAAAACTGAATAAGAATTTCTTTCCTAAATAATAGCTTTTTCGCATGGCAGAACCTGCGCCATCTGTAGCAATAATAACATCGGCATCTTCAATAAATTCATGTTTGGTTTGGTAATCTTGAAATAGCGCTGTGGTTTTTTCAAAATCAACCGATTTACATTTTTTATTAAAATGAAAGGTTACGTTTTCATGCTTTTCAGCTTCATCTAAAAGTAATGCGTTGAGGTCGCCACGAGAAATGGAATTAATATATTCATCCTCACGACCGCTATAATTAGATAAAGAAGTATTGCCTTTTCTATCATGAATCATACGACCGTTCATAGGAATACAAAGTGCTTTTACTTTATCTTCAATACCAACCAGTTTCATGGCTTTATTTCCACGATTTGAAAAGGCTAAGTTTATAGAACGGCCTGCGCTAATATCTACTTTACGTAAGTCTGGACGCATTTCGTAAACAGATACGTTGTGTCCTCGTTGTCCTAAGCGTAAAGCGAGTAAGCTTCCACAAAGCCCTGCGCCTATAATGAGTATGTTTTGGTGTTCTTTCATTTTATTCTTTATTCCCGCGAAGGCGGGAATTTTATTACTCTATCTTTATTCATTTTGTCTTGATACAAAACGAATCAAAAAATCAAATCAAAATTAGAAAATTGCTAAAGCATCATTCTCTTTCGAGAATTACGTGCTTAAAGCTACGCTTTGCATCTTCATTCCTTCGTTCATTATTTTTTGATTTTGATGATTCCGACTATCGTCGGAAATTCAAGTTCAATTAATATTTTGTGTTTCATTAAAAACAATTCTATTCATTTAAAATGGTTTTTAGTTTTTCAACTAATCGATATACATCTTCAAAAGAATTATAAAGAGGAGCAGGAGCACACCTAATAACATCGGGTTCTCTCCAATCGCTAATAACTCCAGATTCGGTTAATTTATCATGTAATGTTTTATCTGCATTTTTTACCTGTATAGATAATTGACAACCGCGTTCTTCAGGGTTACTAGGTGTAATTATGCTAATAACATCATCTCCTAATTGGTTTAAAAGAAACTCAAAATAGCCTGTTAGTTTTTTAGATTTCTCTATTAGTTTTTCAAAACCAACATCGTTAAACATATCTAAAGATGCTTTTATAGCTGCCATTGATAATATGGGCGGATTACTAAGTTGCCAACCTTCTGCACCAGGCAATTGATCAAACTTATTACGCATATTAAAACGGGTTTGTTTGTTGTGACTCCACCAACCTGTAAATCGGTTGAGGTCTTTGTTGTAAGCGTGTCGCTCGTGTACAAAGCAACCTGCTAAACTTCCTGGACCCGAATTTAGATATTTGTAGGTGCACCAAACAGCGAAATCAGCTCCTGATTCGTGTAAATTTAATGCGACATTTCCAGCTCCGTGTGCACAGTCAAAACCAACAGTAGAACCATGTTTATGTCCGAGTTGTGTAATATGTTTTAAATCGAAATACTGCCCTGTGTAGTAATTAACACCGCCAATCATAATAAGTGCTATTTCATCGCCTTGAGCGTCTAAAATAGCTTCTAAATCGTCGTAATTTAATAATTCTTCATCTTTACGAGGTTCCCATAAAATCAACCCTTGCTTATCATCAAATCCATGATGACGTAGTTGCGATTCTACAGCATATTTATCCGATGGAAATGCATCACTTTCAATAAGAATTTTATAACGTGTTTTAGTTGGTTGGTAAAACGACACCATCATAAAATGTAAGTTTGCAGTAAGGGTATTCATGACTACAATTTCAATGGGTTTTGCACCAACAACTTTCGCCATACTCTCTGTTAAAAACTCATGATATGGTAACCATGGGTTTTTTGCTTCTAGATGCCCTTCAACCCCTAAATTAGCCCAATCTTCAAGTTCTTGATTTATGTAGGCTTTGGTCGCTTTGGGTTGTAAACCAAGTGAATTACCTGTCATGTAAATCAAATCGTTTCCATGTTTGTCTTTAGGGATATGAAATTGGTTTCTGTAAGTGGACAATGCGTCATTTTGATCTTGTTCTTTAGCGTAATCAAGACCTTCTTTATAATTATGCAAAGTGAAATAATTTAGGTTTCTAACAAAAATAAGGATTATAATGTTAGAAATGAACTCTAAAAAAAGTGAAAAAGAAAAAGCGCTTCAACCATTGGTT
>TARA_R110002050_G_scaffold292705_2_pt1 | contig 56322 bp, 56 predicted proteins | sample TARA_R110002050 | Tara Oceans TARA_R110002050 (sample SAMEA4396988) | marine metagenome | biome: Polar Biome; feature: [DCM] deep chlorophyll maximum layer (ENVO:01000326); material: water (ENVO:00002006), including particulate matter (ENVO:01000060) such as... | depth 25 m
AAGTTTGGGCGTCACAATCGCAAGACGTAGCTTTGCGCCGTTCATCTCTGTGAGGCGCAATGCCTGGACCAGCCCTGGGCAGTCACCGGCAATCCCGTCCGAGACATACAGTATATTTTTGAAAACATTCATTTTACTTCTCCGTGCGCTTAAAGTTCACAACCAGCACATCACTTTGCGGGTCTGCGATAATGTTTTGCGCAACACTGCCTAGAACAGTGCTTACGATGGCCGATCTGCCGCGTGTGCCCATAACCACAAGGTCTGGCTGCTCGATCGCAATCGCCTGACGCAGTATTTTCTGCGGTGGCCCCTGCTTAACATGCAAGGATACGGGTGGCATTGTGCCACCAACAGGCTTAACCACCTGCTCCCACAAGGCCCCCAACTTAACCTCGGCTTCAGTGACCGCTTTTTCCATCGCGCCATCGGCAACAAATACGCCATCGGTTGTGGCGCCCACGGCATGGGTCAGGACCAGTTCCGCATCAGGTGCAATTGAGAGAGCCATGGACAGCGCTTGTTCGGACAGTGGTGAAAAGTCGACCGCAACAATAACTTTATTATAGGCTGCTGGCGGGTCATTGACCGCGATCAAAAGTGGCACATCGCCTTCCCGCAACAATCGCTCAGTAAGCGTTCCCAAAAGCGGGCGGATTTTGTCCCTTCTGTGAATTCCAAGTACGATGAGGATTGCAGCCGTTTTGCTAGCAATATCCAGAAGAGTTGAAGCCCGTCCCGTTTCGTCATCTATGAAGTAATCCGGGTAAGGGCAGACTCCGACATCGACAGTGAGGCAATTGAGGTTGACGGCGTCTTTAATGACCTGCTCTAGGGCCTGCAAACAGCCTTCACCTTCAGGGAGCCGCGTCTCGGGGTTAACGATTTGCTGAACGTGCAAGCCGGCGTTGTGCTGCATGCCAAGCTGCGCCGCGCGCCGAATGCCCAAGTTCGCACGCTGACTGCCATTGGTCGCTACGAGCAACTTGCCCAAGGCAGAACTATCATCTCCGGTCGGTCTTAGTTTTGCACCGAGTTGACTTGATAAGCCTTTCATTTTTTCACCAAATACTGCGCGTTCCCTATTTTTGGCGAGGAATAGAGGAATCGTATTCCATTCTAAAATTGCAGAGAAAGACCGCAATTTCAAAGGGTAACGACGCTTACACCTTAAGCCTGATCTCAATACCTTCTATTCGTGGGCGCACTAAACCTTTCATGACTGACTTAGTGATCGAGCGCCGCGATCTGAATACGTATGAGTCCCTATTTCCTTGTTTATTTTGGGCAAATAGATGCCGAAATCATCAGGTGCGAGAAGTAAGCGCAATCGACAAAATCAATGAGGCGGCGTGCCGTCTCAAGTCGAGGGGCGAATATTAGACTGAACCTATTATCATAAAGGCGAGCCCTGCCTTCGATCCCGTCAGGGCTAATCGTCCGTCGGAGCATACAAGAGAGTAACTTCGCACTCTTGCCTTCTATTAAATATGTGGTTGTCGCGTTAGAGATTGATCTTGCCGCAACGCTAAACGAACGAGGCCATTTTGAAACTGCCATTTCAACTTTTGTGTATATCGATCGTATTTTGCGTGATCGCCGTGCTGGATGCGCGCGCACAAGAGCTCACATTTGGCCAAATTGATCAGCAAATTAGCACAGTCTCAGAAGACACTGCCCTAACTGCGGAATTACAAACGGAAGCACTGCAAGCGCTTGAGGCTGCCCGGAGTGAGCTGGAGAGCGTGCAGCGTCTTAAAACAGAAGCCGACGCTATTAAGGGGATAATCGACAATAGAGAAACTATAAGCGCAGACATTGCCGCGCGCAGAGCTGAAACAGATGCATCACTTCTATTACCAGAAGACAGCGACACCATTACCGAGCTGACGGCCAGGCTATCAATTCTGGATGCAGAGCGCTCATCTACAACTGCTACGATCGATAGTTTGCGCCAAAACCAAACACAGCTCATCGCTAAGTCCGCCGTATTACCAGAAGAACTCTCCAAGACACGTGAAGCGCTTAATCTTCTGAGCGATCCCTTGCCAAGTGATACCGAAGACCCGGTCGCTCAAGCGCGATTGACTCTAAAGAACGCACAAAGACAGCGGCTGGAGCAAGCCCAAAAAACCATTCGCGCAGACCTTGAAAGCCTTCAGGTTCGCAAAGACATCGTGTCCGCACGGCTGTCTGCCGCTGAGGAAAGGCTGTCTGCCTTAAACGCTGTTATAACTGCCATCCAAATACGACTATCGGACACTCGCATTGGAAGGGCCGAAGAGGCGCTCGAAAAAGCAAAAGAGGTTCTCGCTCAAATTCCTGATGGCAAGGATGAGTTACGGACATTTGCAGAGGAAAACACTTTGCTTGCTGAAAAGAGATTGCTGATGGCCAGGTCCGAGCCAGACCAAGCGAGCCGCACTATGATGTCGAGCTCATGTCTCCACCAGGCGGGAAAATTCAAAGCAAAGTGCGCGCGTACATGCATGATGGTCGATCCGAAACTGCCAACACGCGGGATGTGGAAGTCGAGTCTCAGTGGTGCGAAAACTTGCGAACCTTAAACATTGAACTGGGAAAGCAGGGGCTTGGCGCGTCGCTTGCCCATGTGGACAAGCCTGGGAGCGGTGCGCCACATTTCGTGGATAGCGCAGTCGACCCCCACTTCAAGAGCCAAAAACTAAAACAGCAGAAGCGAACTTAAAGAGCTTGGAAAGAAGACTACTCAAGATAAAGAACCCACCCGATCAGACCTTGTAGTGGGCAAATGGTTTTCAAGCTGCGTGCTCTGCAATAAAGTCCTTCTGGGGGTGAATGACGCCAGACGGAGAAGCTAAAACGGAACAAAACGCTTTAGGTTCGCAGAAGCCGAGGCGTTTTCGCGAGTGCTCGCCCATCGACAAACCCCTTATTGGATCGCATTTTCATTTGGCACTAACGTATTAGCGACCGTTGTCGGCAGTCATGCACTAGGGTACATCAAGCTCGGTCAGCTATTCCTCGCTCGCATCACTCTTGCGTTAGCGGGGGCGCTGACAGTCTTTTCTTTCGTGCTCGCGTTTAGAGACACGAGCGACAATTTTGCGCACTGACCCAAACCAATTGTCCAGCCCCCAGTTTATGGGTCACATTCCACTAGCGTTTCAGGGATGGGCGGCCGCATGCCTAGAGCCTGATGTGGCCGGACACGATTGTATTGCCGGAGCCAGGTGTTGATGACGGTTTGAGCCTGGTGGAGTGAAGTAGACCACTCAGCATTCAGGATTTCACGTCGCAGCGTTCCATTGAACTCGCAGCCGCAATTCAGACAAGGCACGATGAAAAGTGGGCCGTAAAGCATATGACCAAACTATTCTGATCATCTCTGGACAGATACTTCCATGGTTCGGCTACTTCTCCGGAAACAGTCCCGGCATCCATCGCGCCGCCAGCTTCGCTGGAAATGCCAACTTCAGCGGCGCGCGTGTTGTATCAGCCGTTACCACACCTGCGTCAATCAAAGCGGAGGTCACTCGCCGCGCCTGTCGGTCTCCAACAGACAAGAGATCGGCGACATCGCCGCGCGGAAGCACGCCGCGATAGAGCAAGGCCTCCAACACCAACCCTGATTTTGGCGGCAAACGATCAACGCGCACCTCTTCCTCCGTCCAGAGAAGGATCCGGTCTCGCAGGCGTCCGGGCTCAACCAGCCCTTCCATGAACTTTATCTGATCGAGGCAGACTTCCAGAAAGAAGACCGCAAACCTCGCAAGAGCCTCCTCGCTAAGCGTGCCGCGCCCATCAAGGTCTCCGCGCCGCGCGCCGTCGCATGCCTGAAGCTGCGCCTTGTATTCAGCCTCACGTCGCGCAAGGCCGCGCGCCACCGACCAAATACCGCCTGTGTCGAGCGCGTCCCGGAGCATGGCATAAGACATCAGGCGCACGACGCGTCCATTGCCGTCAACGAAGGGGTGAATCCAAAGCAAGCGATGATGTGCGGCTGCCGCCGCGATTAACGCATCTACGCGACCAAGCCGAGCATAGGCGTTCTCGAAACGCTCCATGAATCGGGGGATCGCGCCGGAACTGATCGCGACATGCCTGCCGACCTGAACATCGCGGGTGCGATAAGCTCCCGGAACAACGGGAACGCGCTCTCCGGTGTCCGGGTTGTCTGCCCAGAGCAAATCATCAGGAAGGTTCTCACAGAAGCGCCGATGCAACTCCATAACCGCGTCTGCTGATGTGGCACGCCCTTCCAGGCCCCCGCCATCTATCCAAGCCTGCACTTCAATATGTGCTTTGGCCTCAAGCTGCAGGTCGCGCTGGGCCGCATCTGCGCTGAAATCATTGTTCAGGGCGCGCTCAATATCGATGGGGTGCGTGTCGTGCCCTTCAATGAGATTGCTATAATAGCAATTCATAGCGCGCACGAGATCGGACAGAGCGGTTACCACACCATCTGGCAAGCTCCGCCTTAGCCCAGCAGAGCGCTCAGCCACCTCGACCGCAAGGTCGCCCAACTGTCCCCGATAATGGCTGGAAGAGCCTACAAGCATAGGCTCCATCGCCCCGACGCCTTCGCCGCGATCTTCTGCCGGAACAATGTCCGCTTTGGTGTCCGGTTCTTTATCAGTCATATACCCATATATAATTGAACATTATGAACAATTCCATAGTCAATACCGGCTAATTCATGTCCGGTTTACTGGCCGCATCTACCATACACCCCTCCTACTACGTAGGAGGGGTGTATGGTGAAACCGTCCCAAGCGCCCAATCTGGATGCTCCAGATCAAATCTCTCCATCACCTCTAACGCGAAGGGGTGCGCGATTTTCAGCAATTCGTCTCGGCGATAGTCTAGCGATCCGCCATCTCCGTAAACCGGACGGGTTGTCTTGTGCCCCATAAGCAAGCAGCGCAGGCCATAATCGATGTTGGCTTCCTGCATCCGTTTCTCGAACGCATGCCGAAAAGAGTAGATACGGTGATCGGGCGTCTCGAACAGACCGCGATTGCGGAAGTTCTTCATCATGTTGGCAGAGAAGAGCTCGCTGCGATCCTGATAGTGCTCAAAGGCGCGCGGCGCGGCTCGCTTGGCTGCTTCAAGAGCAATCCCAACCAAAGGAATATCGCGCGCTGATGTATCAGTTTTGATCTCGCGATCTGTCCGCGCCTTGATAGAGATGTAAGGCACGGGTTCATCCATGTGAAAATCCTCTACACGGAGATTGATGATCTCACTGGGGCGGCACCCGGTCTCGATTAGCATCAGTGTGATGAGCTGAAGTTCAGGTCGCCATTTGCGCGTGGCTCCAGGTGCCAGAACCTTGGCCCTAACCCAGTCTGAAGAGAAGGGCGGAACCTCAACGCGCGTCTTGGCCTTGAAGTGCATATTACGAAACGGGTTAGGCCGCTCATCCTCGCCAATATGTTTGTAGTATTCGCCATAGAGCGATCGCACATTCCCGATGTGGCGGTTCGCTGTGTTTGGCGCGACCGCTTTCGTCTTGGCGTCTTTGGGTTTCACGCGTTTCGCCCAGTGCGACTGATACTCCAGCGCTAAGTCCCGCGTGATTTCCTCAAGTGGCAGGTCTCCCGCAAACTCAATGAAATAGTCCACTGAGGTTCGCTTGGTTTTCTCCCAGGAGCGGCGCTGCGCCGGGGATTTATAAAGCTGCGCATTGTAGGCAACGTCACGAACATAAATCTCGAACGCTTCCGACAGCGTGATGGAAGGCTTTTCAGCCCCGCCCAGCAGCGCCTCCGCATCTTGGGGTTTGGGTATCTCGGACGGCCCAGCCTGTTTCTGAACAGCCAGCAAGCGCGCGAGCGCTTCCTCTAGTGAGGCCTCCGTCGCAAGATGATCTATCGGCTGGTAGGTAAAGCCTGCCGCCAGCGCCTTGCACGTCGCCATCTGGTAGCGCCGCTGCACAGCTGCCGATACATCGCGATTAGCTCCCGGCCCCGCTTCCTCGGCGATTTTGAGTGATGCCCAATAATGGTCATCCGCCTCAGCCAGCAGGTCCCGCTTGTGACGGGCCTGTTCAACTGATCTGGTGCCAAGGGATTCTTTGATGCGCTTTCGCGAATCGAGGTGGGCAAAGCGTGACGGGACCCGGCGATTATACCACCAGACCCGGCCTCTTAGCTCGAGGTAAGAATTGTCTTCTACACGTTTCATGACGCTGACCATTGGTCCACAATATGGTCCCAATTTGGTCTACAATTTCCGGCCATTCTACGCATAGAAATGCAAACGATCCCGAAAAAGTCGTTTGATTTCAATGAGTTATAGAATTTACATTTCCGAAGAAATGGCGCGAGTGACGGGGCTCGAAATTATTCACAATACATAATGATTTCAATGCATTACAGGCTTTGCATTTCAAATTTGTATCACAATATGGTTCCATTTTGTATCACAATTTGTCTCATTTTCGGCAGGTTCGATTTAAGGTCGTGCCTCCTCAAGATCGTTATGCTCAAAGGCGCTCGCCATTCTGTCAATCTGTACCTTCGATTGACCGAGTGTCTGCGCAACAATTCGCCATTCCGCAACCGCCTTTCCAACATCTGCGATAATCTCAGAAGCCCGTTTGCTTGAAAGCCCGAACAGCGTGGCCTGGTCGCGCGCGAGTTCGATAGAACACGTGCCCTCATCAATACTGATATTTGTTGTCAGGATGCGAGCCTTGAGATCTGTCGGGGTTGGGTTCAGATCATAGGCCGGAGATATCACCCACCCCTCCTTCCCTGCCCAAAGGAATCCGTGATTGCGCAAATGGTCGTCGACGTTTGAGATCAGAATGTTGAACACCATCCGCCTGAAGAGTTCAGCCGCATCCTCCCCAGCGCGCGCGCCGTGGCGTGCAAGTTCATCGACGATCTCAGGATAGCTGCCGCGATCTCCATCTTTAAGCTGTAATAGGGACATTGCTGACAAGAAAGGCGTTCGGATTTCATCGCTCCGATCAAACCGCCAAGAAATCAGAACAGGCCTACCGCCAACCTGCTGCAACTTGTGACGCGGCACGCGCATTCCAGCACGGTCGGCTAATATGAGTGCAATGTGCTCCCAGGTCTCGAGACTGTATTCGTCGGACTCCTTCGGAAATTTCGCAATGGCGAGATGACCATGCGCATCAATCACCGAAGCTTTGGGCCGGGCGCCGCCCAAGGACGACCCGGGGGCAAAAATCAAGGCGAGGTCTTCATCGGTTTCCTCGTCCCGGTCGATGCGCTGCGCGCTCTCGAGCAATCGCCCGAGTTGGATAAATCCTGGAACACCCTCACCAATCGGCTTTTGAAACGCGTCATCCTCCGGCCGCTTAAAACGCAAAGCTCCAAGTCGCGAGAAGTCTGTTACACCCAGAAGGAAATCTGCTTCCTGTAGCGTTCTTGGCGAACGGCCCTCCTTAACGGCTTGCCTGCGTTCAGACCGCTGCATGAGACGGCGCCCCCAAGTGTCTGGAGACGAGTCACCGATCGATCCAAAAATCTCTTTCGCCCCGCCCGGATGGAAAATGCCCTGACCAAGGGAAAGACTTGGCTCTAATGCAAATGCCACCCCATGGCTAAGCCAGTCGGGATGATATTCAAAGGTGACCGACTCGCGTCCCCTGGCCGCCTGTCTGAACAGTGTGCCGACCCTGAAGGTCTCACCCTCAAGAGAGATATGGATTTCAATTTCGCTCATGATTTTCAGCTTCTAATGCGCTTGGGCAGCTTGGCTGACGCCAGCGTCATGCCGAGTTCATCATTCGATGGATCAGCCAGCTCTCCCAATCCTTCCAACAGACCAAGGGCGTGCAACACGGAGGCATAGATGCCGATGCTGACGCCAAAATCACCGTCCTCGACGCGCTGCAAAGTCTTGCGGGATGTGAAGGCTCGATCAGCCACGACTTCCATCGACAAACCACGGCGTTTTCGTGCATCCTGAATGTCCTGACCCAGTTTTCGCAGGGTCCGGCGGACTGCATTAGGCGGTGTCGTTGGTGTTGGCATAATGTAACCTTCAGTTCTCAATAAGCCCCATAATGGGTCACGAAGGTTACAATTTCAAGAATAATCACCTTATTCAGGGGACAAATCGCTGAAACGGCTGATCCGCTCAGATAGAAGGTTGGATCCGCAAACCTTCTGGCCAACCTGTTCAATAAAGAAGTCAAAGCGCCTCAACCCGAGCGCATGCGCGGCCTCGCGTTCGCTTTCTGGCAGCGGATCGGTCCGTGTCAGCCAGTAGAAGACAAACTGGCCAATGGCTTCCAGTGCGATTTCGACATCCCGTTCGATCTCGCCCTGGCGCAGGTCGAACTTGTCCATGCGCTTCAGGATGCGCTCTTCCATACCCTGCCGGATTTCGGGATTGAAATACTCACGCAAGGCTTGCTCGATGATGGCCGACTTGGTGGCTCCGGGACGACGCGTCATCTCATCGAGCTTCGCGTAGACATCGCCAGAGAGGCGCAAATTGATACGTGGCTTAGGCATGGCGCTAGAAGTCCGGAAGCGTGTCAGGGTTAGTAAGATCAAGCGTTGCGGCCCGGCGTATCGTTTCAAGGTGTTGGGCCTCAGCCACATCAAGCGTCTCGTCCTCGGCGATGAGGACGTCCGGCTCAGGCACAGGCGGGGTTGTCTCCGGCTGAGCGGCAAGCTCTGGTGCGATCTCCAGACTGCCCGCGCCTGAGCTCCCCGACCCGTCCGGTTTCTCCGGATCGGTATCAGCGCCGATCGCAAGACCTGACCAATCGTCTGGGCGTTTGCTGGCCGAGACCGCCACCGAAGAAGGCGGGAGCACGCGCTGCGTGAAATTCCGGTCCTTGTAGTATCGCAGCTTCGTCGCGCGCACAGGCGGCGCGCCGGAGACCATAACGATCTCATCGCTGGCAGGAAGTTGCATGACTTCTCCGGGTGTCAGAAGCGGTCGCTGGGTTTCCTGCCTGGACACCATCATGTGCGATAGCCAAGGCGCGAGCCGGTGACCGGTATAGTTCTTCTGCGCGCGAAGTTCGGTCTTCGCGCCAAGAGCGTCAGATATCCGTTTGGCGGTTCGTTCGTCATTGGTGGCAAAGGCGACCCGCACATGACAATTGTCGAGGATTGAATGGTTTGGGCCGTAGGCTTTCTCAATTTGATTGAGCGACTGAGCGATCAGAAAGGCGCGCACGCCATATCCTGCCATGAAGGCCAGCGCTGTCTCGAAGAAGTCCAGCCGCCCCAGTGCCGGGAACTCGTCCAGCATCATCAAGAGCTTGCGCCGACCTGGCTTTGGCAATTCTTCGGTCAGCCTACGCCCGATCTGATTCAGGATAAGCCGCATCAGAGGCTTCGTGCGCGACATATCGGAGGGCGGACAGGCGAGATAGAGCGAGACTGGCTTATCATCATCGGTGAGATCTGCGAGCCGCCAGTCGCTAGCAGATGTGATATCCGCAATCACGGGGTCACGGTAAAGCGACAGAAAGCTCAGCGCGGTTGAGAGAACACCCGAGCGTTCATTTTCCGACTTGTTGAGAAGTTCGCGGGCGGCCTGCGCGACCACGGGATGGACCTGATCGCCACCTAGATGCTGCGTGCGCATCATTCGCGTGAGCGTGGCTGTAAAGCTGCGCGAAGGATCAGACAGAAACTGCCCACAACCGGCGAGCGTCTTTTCATCTTCCGCATAAAGCACATGCAGCATGACACCGACGAGCAAAGCATGCGCGGTCTTCTCCCAATGATTGCGCCGCTCCAGCGAGCCTTCAGGATCGACCAGTATGTCCGCGATATTCTGGACGTCGCGAACCTCCTGAAGCCCGCGTCGGACTTCAAGCAGCGGATTGTATTTCGGAGAACGCGTATCGGTCGGATCAAACCGAAGGCAGGTCGAAAAGCGTGACCGCCAGCCCGATGTCAGGTCCCAGTTCTCACCCTTAATGTCATGGATGACAGCACTTCCGGTCCAAGAGAGGAGCGTTGGCACCACGAGACCGACGCCCTTGCCCGAACGGGTGGGCGCAAAGGCCATAACGTGTTCAGGTCCGTTATGGCGCAGATAGTCCGAGTTCCATTTTCCGAGGAAGACGCCGTCCCTATCCATAAGCCCGTGGCGTTTCAAATCTGAGGCCTTCGCCCAGCGCGCTGAGCCATAGGTGGTGACATTGGCAGCATCCTGGCTTCGAACAACCGAACCAATGACTGCTGCAAATATGCCGAGCAGCCCACCACTGGAAGCGATCAATCCCGCCCGCGCAAAAACATCCGGTGCGTAAGCCTCATAGGCATACCACCACTGGAATAGCCGCCAGGGTTTGTAAACCGCGATCTCACTGACAAAGAACCACGGCCGTCCGAGCGCAGGCTGATAGCCGAACATATGCGCTGTCCATTGGGTTGCGCCCCAAATGGTTAGAACGATCAATAAAAAGACAATCAGGACCTGTCCAAGCAGGATTTTTCCAGGGCGCATATCTAACTCCTCGCGTAACAGCAACACGGGGAACATGCTGGCCCAAGTATATTTGACCGCCTAGTTTGCGGCGAGGCTATTGCAGGCAGACATATGCAAGTCTGTCCAACTCAACTCGAGATCGTTATCTCGACAATACCTTGGCCCGGCCAACACCAATCGTCCATGAGACCCCTTTCGCTGTCCGCCGTGCAATCATCTCGCGCCCACGGTGTCGTTCTATTTCTGGACGCCAAGGCACAAGCGCGAACGCTTTCGCATTACCGATAAGGGCAAGTCGGCGATTGCCCAGATCAACCGCGCCTTCAAAGCGCCCGTCGAACGTTTCCCCTGTTCCAAGGTGAACAGCCTGCCGACCTGTCTGGGACGCAAGGCGCACCTCTGCCCGCTTTTTCTCAAGCTTTGCAAGCTCAGCTCGCGCAGCTGACGTAAGATCCACCTCGTCGCCGCGTAGGAGCCCCTGTTCGCGCAGCCATTTCAGGCGTGCCTGCTTTGCAGCTTCTACCCTTCCGCCGACGATCTCACCACCATGCTCGTCCAGCCAGGTCAATCCATGTCTCTCGATTTGGTCGTTCAACGCGATCCAGGAGCGCACCTGAACATGGACGCCAGATCGCGACTGCTCAAATATTGCCGCCTTGCGCAGATAGTCTTCCGGTATTTGCCAAGTACCATCGCCAATGCGTTCGGCGAGCCCCGCTCGTCTAAGGGCTTCCAATCTCCGGAGATGAGCCGTTCGATAGGCCGTCGTTGAAGATGGGTCTGCTTCGCGATGCAGGTCGGCTGAATAATAGCCACCGGTCTGCTCTGCGATTTGAGCAATCGTCCGATCAGAAGTGCGAATCTGCGCCGTGCGAGATCCCACTTCAACAATCGCGCTTTCTGGGGGTGTCGTCCCGGGCTCCATTGCGCCAGCGTTCACAAGCCAACGCCTACCCTCAAAGTCTTCTATTACAAGGGACCGCGTTCCCTTGAGTTCATCATCCGGCAGCCCCGTCATGACCGTGCCCATTAGTTTGCCTTTCGACGCCCTGGCAGGGTCGAACTTTTGCAGTCTCTCATGACCATCCTGGCGGCCAAATTTTGCCGCCAGCGTCGCGATCACATCGTTGCGACGTCCGAGTTCTGAAAGCTGTTCGTTCCAGCCCTCGCTCATCTGCCAGCGTCCGCTCTCTATCTTATGGGCAAGACCCAACTCTTCGAGATGTGCGAGGCGTTGTCGTCTCAGCGAGCGGTCAAACCGATCCGCTGGTGTCGTTACATCCCTGCCGAAACGGATTTCACCGCTCGACATGTCCTTCAGCAAAGACCGATCAATATCTGTGAATCGGTCACGATGAACTTCGGCATGGCGAGCGCGCGCAATTTCGATATCCCGCCTTGGACCCAGTGTCTCAGTGACGATCTGTGCAGCTCGGCGGCGCATGCCGGATTTTACATATTCCGGTGCAATGACGAGATCAGCCCCGCGCTGATCCGAACCGCGCACAATGATATGGGTGTGGGGATGACCAGTATTATGGTGATCGACCGCGACCCAGTCGAGACGGGTGCCAAGATCATGTTCCATGCGATCCATAAGAGCCCGCGTGGTCTCTCTCAGGTCGCCGAGGGCCTGACCGTCTTCAGGGGAAACAATGATACGGAACTGGTGGCGATCATGTTCGCTCCGTTCCAAGAACCCTTTCGGTTCAGGTGTCTCGCCCTCTCTGGTATAGAGGTCTCCGCCTTGCCCGCCGCGTTCAACACCGTCGCGTTGGATATAGTGTAAGTGGGCGCGGAACGTTCCGATCCCGCCGCCTCTCCCGGCCCGCGCAATATGTGTCTTCACGCTCACGCGCCGCGCCCGAAACGTTTGCCATCTTCGCGATGCGAAATCGAGCTGTCTCGCAGCTGCCGCACCACGTCCGTTTTGACGCCCTGTGAAACCGGACTTTCCGCGCCCTCTGCTTAGTCGCCTTGCCGCCGCTCGGACTTGCTTTGAAAGCCGTTTGCTTCCTGCCGCCCCGCGATCCCGGATCCGGCCCAGCCGGGGGGAAAAATCATCATCCATTGCAAAAACGATGGCGAAAGTGCTTGGCGCCATCCCAACCGCCCGTGTTTACAGGCGATTGCACGATTTCACGGGCGCCTCGACTTGGTGCAACAGGCGCCGAAAAAACGATGTGCAGACAATGACTTGGACGCTGCATGGCGCCAAGTGTTTTATCTTGCCCTACCGGGTCCGCTTTCCACCGCCCTGCATCCGCTTGCATTGCTTTGGCTGCGCTTGAGAGCATCATCGGTCAGATCCTTCTAGGAGAAGGGTCGCTACGCCGTCTAAATCGCTTGTTTTGGTCACACCGAAATATCGCCCATCTAGCGATCTTGAGTGCGGATTGAGCAAGAAAACTTCGCTATCTTTTAGCGTGTGGCAGCCCTGCCAGATAGGCAGGGATCGGTCTAAAGTATCCTGCGCTAGTGCCTCGGCCACAAGCGTTCCGTTAATCGAGATCTGTGTCCCGTGACGGCAGATTTCGTCACCCACCACACCAGAAACCTGCTTGATCATTGGCCAGTCCCGGCCAACAAAGCCATAGGCTTGTGCCCACTGCGCAGCATCACTTCTGGCTGAGACGACGACCCATCTGCCGGGGGTGAATGGGGCGTCGCTCAGCCAGTAAATCCCGACTGGCGCACTTGCAGTTCGGTTCCAGATCAGCCTCTCCTGCGGTTTCCAGACGAAGACTGAAAGACACGCCAGGGACACCGCGCCGCCAATCAATAACCAGCCTCGCTTCATGATTTTGGACGGACGCGGTTCGATGTTGAAGAGTAGGCATGGCGCTGTGACCAACGGATCAAGCTCGCCCGCGTATAGAAAACACGCACGCCATGTTTGCGGTAAATCGGTCCGCGTCCAACACAGCGATAATGGTCGAGCGTTGATCTGGTCACGCGCAAAAAAGTAGCAGCTTCCTCTGTCGTCAGGAGCGTGTGCTCATCCTCATCTGAAGGTGGTTTCATGGATGTATCAGTCATGGTTATCTCCTTTGTTTTGAGCGTGTTGCTCGCTGCAAAGGAAAGCGCCCAACTGCACAGGATCAAAGGGAGAAAATGAAACCTCTTCATTTTCTCCCTATAGATTAACCATTGGTTTTAAACGCAAAAACCGCCCCGAAGATCATCTCCGGAGCGGCTGATTTTTCGATGGGTGTGCCCCTAGTCCCGCGGGTTCCAGAGGATCACGTGGCGGCCTTTCTTGCCTTTCACGGGGGCGAGGTTCGCGTAAATCTTGCGCGGTCCGATTTGTGGGTCTGCAAGCGTGATCGAGACATATTCACGTCCTGAAGCTTTGGCTTTGCGCATCCAGCCGCCGCCGATTTCCGTCGAAGTTTCGCCGGCATAGATGCGATAGTCCGGTTGTCCGTCCTCTGCTTTCTCACCGTTCTTTTCGATACGGATGGCAGCCGAGAGGTTCATCATTGCGAGGGCGCCTTCGAAGCCTGTTTTGGTTTCGCTGACATATCCGAGTGCATTGGCCATGGTGTTCTCCTTTTCGTTTCCTTGGCTGTCTTGGAGGACCTCTTGTCCCCGTCGACGCCGGACCGTCAGGACGGGGCCGGACGGCCTCGAACCGCTTGCGGGCGCAACGCAGTGAAGCACCGGTTAGGCAAGAAAACTTGTTTCGCGAGGAGCCGCAAAGCGGCGGGGAAGTTTTCTTGAATGGCCGGTTTCAAGGCAGGCTGGCCGCGTCCAGGTCATACGGCAAGAGACGGGAACAGGAGGTCTTCCTCTGACAAGGAGACATCAGAAAAGGACTGCCACTGGCGGAGCATACGGACACAAAGCAGACCTAAAGACGGGCGATTTTTCACGCCGTTCTCCCTAGAACCTAACCTGCCAACCAACCACTCAAGAAAGCGAAAGCCGCCCGATGACCAGCACCGAACGACCTCCATTTTCCGCACTGACGGGAGACTAAATCGTCAGGCGGCGTTCAGTTGTTCAAAGTTCTCTACATCGGAATCACATACTGTCTGGCTCGCTTCAAACAGGCCCTTGATCCGTTCCCACGCATCAACAGGCGCACAGGCTGCGCCCTCGACAAGGCGCGTCGGTGGCACCTGCATCCAGCTGGGTCGCCAGTCGGGATTAGGCTCACACCCCTCCCCAATAATCCGGTTTCCGATAATCATCTTCTGGGCTTTTGCGGTGTCGGTGGCGCAGCTTTCCGCCAGCGACGTCGTCCCAATATCCGCAACCATCGCATTGATCGCCCGCTTATCACGCAGAAGGTCGAAGAAGGCAGGTTCTGGCTTCCAATATCTGGCCATATCCGTCTCGCAGACATGGGCTACTGCCTCAACAATCGCCCCGCCTGCTTCCAAAGTGTCAGCCATAGTAAAGGCGAGCACTTGCATCACCTCGTCATCTGACATGGCGAGCAAGGCCGCAAAGACTTCGCACAAGCGATAGGCATCACCATTACGGCGGGCACTACCATTGACGTTCAAGGCAGAGAATAATTCACTCACCTGCTCGCGGGCTATGTCCGTTTCAGCGGTCGCCTTCGCCCCTTCAACACTGGCTAGCGTGTCCTCTTTGCGGCTGCGGGCCTCGTGCGGTCGCACGTCCCAGAGGGCAGAACCTGTCATCGCATGGGCCACCATCAGGCGCAGCGCGATGGCTGGCTGTTTCAGCAGACTGGAACGGGCCGCGCCATGGCGGTGCAGGCCGATATAATCCGCCATCGGACCGGACATTTCTGGTTTGATTTGAGTAGGTTCTGTATCGCTCTCACCATTGGCTGCGCGGTCGAGTCTTCTGGCTTCGGCTTGGCTGACATAGCCTTCATGACAGGTCACAGTCCCGTCATGACGAATTTCAATATAGACCTTGCCGCCATCCTCTTTTGAGCGCTGGGCGTGGTCCCATTTGTAAAAATACTGCCCGCGTTCAAGGCAGGACACATCGCGCCAGCCATCAGCGAGATAGGCCTCCACCCTTGCAGCAATGGCTTTGGATTGCGCCTGCCAGAACTGGTCTGCATCAGCGAACACGCCATGCTCACCGAACAGGTCAGCGGTGATTTGCCCCTCATAATCTGACAGATCGAACAGGGCCTTATCAGTCGTAATCGTCGTGCCACCCGTCACCCATGCTTTGCAATTTCGGCCCATTGGGGCGCGCTCTTCCTCGCTCTCGAACAGACGCAACCATTCAGCCTGTTGCGCCTCACTCGAGAGTGTTAGGGCGCGTATGGTCTCGCGGTCTATCTCCTCTTCCGCGTAAAGTTTACAGATTGGAGCGCTAAGCGAAGCGAGCGCGAGAACCCGCCGCACCAGCAATTCTGTCACACCAAAATAGGCGGCAATATCATCCACAGCGCGGCCTTCCTCGTGCAGGCGTTTGAAAGCGGTATATTGCTCCATCTCGGTCGCGGGCAGTCTGCCCACATTCTCAATGACAGAAGCTTCAATCGCACTGGCCGCGTCCTTTTCTGACATGATGGCGCAAGGCACTAAGGGCGTCTCGCCTGTCTCTTTGGCAATGGCTTGCAAAGCAAAGAAGCGGCGGCGTCCGGCAATGACGCCATAATGCTTGCCCTCACGGCGCACCAGCAAAGTCTGGCGAATGCCGCCTGCTTTTATGGACGGTAGAATGTCGGACACGTCCGGCTTTTTGCGTCCGTGCCGCATGTTTAACTTGCTGATGCGAAGCTCATTGAGTGGAATGTGTTTAAGGGTGGGTTGTGCCATGTCGGTCTCCTGTTCTGGCGGGTAGAGGGAGAGGCCCAGCTTCCAAGCCGGGTCTCTCCAGTTGATTTTGGTGAAGGGAAAGCCATCTGCGTCGCGCGACGGATGGGGGTCGGTTTCGCCCCAATCATAGTCGCGGATGGAAATGATCGGGGCGCGGCCCTCGACCCAAATCTCTGCCACTTGCTGCTGGCAAATGACCAAGGTCATGCGCGGGCGCGGTCCAAGCTGGTCGAAGATACAGCTCATGGGAAAGTCCCATCGCCAAGGGTTGCGGCGCGGCCTGCAAGCCTTGAGAGCACTGCGCGGCCTGCGTCCAGAGCTTCGGGCAAAAGCTCGTTGGCGACATCGGTCAGATAGGCATTATCGCTATCGGGATAGTTGGCCTCAATGCCCCAAAGGCTCGCGGCATGGTTCTCAAGTTCAACGCCCTCAAGCGCGACGGATAGAACAATCCCGCAATAGAACCATTCATCCTTACGCCATGCTTCCATGACCGCTTCGGCCTTGGCCTGCGCCTGCGCAAACCGCTCGCGCCAGTGATTACCGGCCCCAATGAATCCCGGCGCGTCCTTGTAGAGCGAAGGCCAGAATCCATCCTGCCTCTCGTCGGGCGCGTCGGGGCAATCATCGCGCACAATCCGCGCAATGATCTCTAAGCCTGCGACCTCGCAAGAGATGCTATCACCCTCACACACGAAGGATTGGAAGCGTTCCGTGAAGGCCATGACTATCGGCTCCAGAACACGTGGACTTCATCGAAGCCCGTCTGGAACACCATGATCTCGCCATTTAGGGCCATGTCGCGGGCAAGCGCCTGCCAATCGATATAGTATTGCAAGCTGTCTGGAATCTCGGTGCCGATGTCATCGTGCAGGCTCTCGGCAAAATCCGCCGCGCTTTTATATTCGCCAGCATAATCGTCAAAGGCTGCGCGCGCTTGGTCGAGATCACAGGCAAAGCACTCGTAGAGTTTCGCGCCGAGCTCACCATGCTCTTCAAGGAAAGCGGCAAGCTCGCACACCGTGTCAAAGCCCGCATATTCAGAAATATTGCAGCCGTAGAAATTGTCATAATCGTGGATCGCCCATTCTTCAGCGTCCGGCTCCGGCGATGCGGCAAGCATAGCGTTCACCTGCTCCCACACTTTGTGCGGGTCGGTGGCGTCAATCCAGCGCCCATGCAGGCGGCCATTATTGTAAGCGGCTAGGCAAGCCACATAGATACGGGGCGTGTCCAAAGTCGTGGAAGCTAGGGTTGCTACAAGGGGTGCAATGCTCGCGTGTTGGTCAGTCATGTCAGTCTCCTTCCGCCGCTCGCATTCTTTCCCCGGCTGGCGGGGGTGGGCGGCGAAAAGGTGCTCAGCCAGAGCGCATAAGGGCGCTGCGCAAGGGGCTGCTGAAGGTAGGACACCTAAAGACGTTCAAAGATGAAAAAGACCCGCCCCCTTGCGCGGCGACCGCGCTCTGGCAGACGCACCGTCCGCCCAGACCCGTCTGCTGGGAGAGATATTGAGGCGGAAGGACGCAACAGACGGACGATCGCCGCATTGGGATGCGACCAAATTGGCAAGGAAGCGATTTCGCGCTTGCCATATACGGACGAAGCCGAAAAGAGTGATGGGGAATATCACTTTTAATCAGGACGGGCAGATGAGCAACAAGGATCAGATTGACTATTGGAACGGTCCAGGCGGCGAGAAATGGGTCACTCATGCGGACAGGCTCGATGGGCTATTAGCGCCATTTGCCGAGGCGGTGCTTGATCAGGCGCAATTGCAATCTGGGGAAAGTGTGCTCGACATTGGATGCGGGGCGGGCGCCCTCTCGCTGAAGGCGGCAGGCCAAGTTGGTGAAATGCGCGGGGTGCGCGGCGTCGATGTTTCACGCCCGCTCGTCGGTCTCGCATCGCAAAGAGCTGCCTTATCGGGAGCGCCGGCAAAGTTTGAGGTCGCCGATGCAAGCGCGTATCGCGCCCCGGATCCGATCGACGCTGTAATTTCCCGGTTCGGTGTCATGTTTTTCGAAGATCCGGTCTCCGCTTTCGCGAATATTCGGATCAGTGTGCGGCCGGAGGGTCGGATCGTCTTTGCCTGCTGGCAGTCATTGGCGCTTAACGACTGGGCGAGCGCGCCGCTCGAAGCTGCTATACCCCTGCTACCTGCGCCGCCAACACCGCCGCCTGCAGGCGCGCCGGGCCCGTTTGCATTCGCTGATCGCGACTATGTCTCGTCCATATTGCGTGATGCTGGATGGCGCGGGATCGCGGTTACACCATGGCAAGACAATTTGCGCTTACCTGGAAATTCGATCGCTGAGGTGGCGGGGTTCATGATGGAACTCGGCCCCGTCGCTCGCCTCGTCAAAGAGGCGGGCGTCGACCTCGCCAAGGTTGAGATGGCTTTGCAGACCTCACTCGAGCTTCATCTGCAAAAGGACGGGCATGTTTACATGCCCGCGGCAGCCTGGATCGTTTCTGCGACCGCCTCCTAAAGCGAAATGGCCTCTATCGCGAGAGCCGGCCGAGGGCTTCGCGATTCAGAACTTTCAAAACGCCGCGATGCAGCTCAACCCATGACTGCTTTTCCCAATCCTTGAGCTTGCGACTGACGACTTCCCGCGCGGTCCCCAACTCGTCAGCAATGGACTTGTGAGAGAGTGAGATCATGTCTGAATGATCAGCGCGGATCAAAAGAAACTCGGCCAGCTCCGCGCTCAAGTCTCTGGATGTGAGACGATCGACTAGCGCCGTCATTTCCGCAATCCGGCCGGCATAATCTGAGAGAAGGAAGCGCATCATGTCGGGAGAGGCTTGCAAGGCTTCTCGAAAGGCCGAGGACGGAATCGTGATCAGTTCCAGGTCGGTCTCAGCAACGCCTTCGGCATAATAAGGGCTCTCTGACAACAGACAGGAGGTTGTCAGGGCGCATGACTGTCCCGGCAGAAGCCGAAACAGCGTCATGTCCCGCCCGGTTTTGGTCGAGAGCTGCACACGGGCCTCACCCGATGCGACGATAACAAAATTCTCGCAAACATCTCCCGACGCGAACAGCTTTGCGCCGACAGGCGCTGCAGACACCGTCGCAGCGGATGCAAGAGCCTGGATAGCTTTCGTGTTTGAGCTCATCGAAAAGAGCTTTGAAAGATGTTCAATCACCAGGCTCATAAAGCCCAGCCAATGGCTGTTCTTGCATCAAGGACAAGCGAGGTTGCCATAATGGCACTCGCAGCTAAGAACCAGACGCGATAAATCAAACCTGAACGACCCTCAAAATCAGAGATCCGCCGTGTCGCCGCGCTCGGCCTCCAGATCATCCATAAAACGGGCGTCCAGAAAATCAGATGTACGCTCGTGCCGATCATTGTTCGGCTAAACGCGGGAAAAAACGCCTTGATCAGGATTAGGCCAAGAATGTTCACGAGCGTAGCGGCGAGGATCCAGCGCGCGCCAGCTTTCCACGGCGCAAAGATTACGCTGCTCAGGAATGCAATGGACATGACCGCCATCCAAATGCGAACGCCTTGAGAATAAGTCGCTGCATCGGCCTGGTTTGCGGCCATTGCTTCCCTTATCAGATCAAGCATCGACGCTTAGTCCATGCTGCAGGTTCGCAGCCCGAAGATGCGGTAGAGCGGGCAAAACTTGATCATGCTTGTGCCGACCATAATGGCGCCGACAGCAACGAGCGCGATCCGCTCCCAGCCCCAACCGCCAGACGCTGCGATAGGTCCTACAAAGACCAGCGCGATGGCGGCGATGCCAATCAACAGGCGCAAAATACGATCAATAGTTCCAACATTGGCTGACATGATTATCTCCTCAAAAGTGATGTCGTGTCCTCGCCTAGCATCCCATTGGCGCCAGGGAGTGTGACTCGGTCACACAAGTAATGGCTTATGCCGCTGTGCGTTCTTTCGAGATTTGGTTGAACAGCTCAAAAAGGCCCATGCCTGCGGCCATGGACGCCATGAAGATGAAGATTGGCGGGCCGCCAAAGCTCAAGGCTGATATTGCAGGCCCTGGGCAGAGGCCCACGAGCCCCCATCCCGCACCAAAAAGTATGGCTCCAGTGGCGAGACGGGCATCGATTGACCGATTGCCCGGCACTTGGAACTGCGTCGCAAAGAGGGGCCGTTCGGCGCGCCAGACGATGCGATAACCGATGGCGGTGACCAGCAATGCCGCGCCCATGACAAATGCAAGCGAGGGATCCCAGTTTCCAAGAATATCCAGAAATGCGAGCACTTTGGCAGGGTTGACCATTTCCGAAAAAGTCAGTCCGAGGCCAAAGACCAAGCCAGCGATCAATGCAGATAGATTGCGGCCCATATCAGCCTCCCAATACGATTTTTGCGACGGCAACCGTGATCATGCCAGCAGCCATGAACAGACCGACAGACGCCATTGAGCGGGGTGATAGGCGTGCCAGGCCGCAAACACCGTGACCGCTTGTGCAGCCCGAGCCAAGGCGGGTCCCGAAGCCGACCAAAAGGCCGCCAGCTATGATCAGGCTCCAATTGTCCGTGATCTCAAATTTAGGCTGACTGCCCTGCACAAGTGTCCATAAAATCGGCGCCGCAATCAGACCAACGACAAACAGGACGCGCCAGAATTTATCGCCGCGTTCAGCAAAGACCGAGCCCGAAAAGACGCCGCTGATCCCTGCGATCCGGCCATTCAGCGCCATCAGCATGACGGCTGAGAGCCCGATCAGGGCTCCACCGATTGATGCGCTTATGGGGGTGAAGTTCTCCATGGGTCATACCTTTGTTAATTGATTTACAATCTTGTATTGACATATCTGTAAACTGTATTTTATTAACAGGCAAGCCAGAGATGTTCATCATGACCGAAACCGACACCGCACAGTCCTCACAGCCGCTCACCGCGCGCATTGACGATGTCGCACCAGACTTTACGGCGCGCACCACGCAAGGCGAAGTCAGCCTGTCTGACTATCGCGGACGGTGGCTGCTCTTCTTCTCGCATCCCGCGGATTTCACCCCGGTCTGCACGTCCGAGTTCGTCGCACTGCAAAAGGCGAAACCGCAATTCGATGAGCTAAACTGCGACTTGCTTGGCCTATCCATTGATAGTCTCTACGCCCACATCGCGTGGGTGAAAGATATCGAGGCACGGTTCGGCACGAAGATTACGTTTCCGATTATCGAAGACATTTCCATGGCCGTCAGCCGTATCTACGGCATGATCCATGAAGGCTCAGCGACAACGGCGGCGGTCCGCTCGGTCTTCTTCATCGATCCGGAGGGGTATGTCCGGGCGTTGATCCATTACCCGATGAATGTGGGACGCTCGGTTGAAGAGCTCCTGCGAGTCCTGAACGCCTTGCAGACCTCCGACGCCTGTCATCTTGCAACACCTGAGGGCTGGAAGCCGGGCGATGAGGCGGTCTTGCCGCCGCCGCTCGATCAAGCCGAAGCGGACAAACGGTCGGCCATGAATGGCGGCGCTTGGTATCTCACCCATGCCGAGGCGAACCAATGACCCCAATATCAAAAGATCTTGCACCCCTGGCAAACGAAGCGACTGAGCTTCTGAAAGCGCTCGCCCATCCTGAGCGTCTCATCATTTGCTGTCAGTTACGCGATACGGAAATGTCGGTCGGCGATATTGAAACGACCCTTGGCATTAAACAGCCGCGCCTATCGAGAGAGCTCTCAAAACTGCGCGACACCGGGCTCGTCACGACACGTAAAGAATCGAAGCTGGTCTTTTACACATTGAGCGACACGCCGCGTGTTCGGAGCATGATCGACGCGATCTGCGCCGTCATGCTTGGTAAAACAGCAATAAATTCGGCGGGTTCGACCGCCTCCCCCAAACCAAAACCCAATCGTCCCGGAGGTTATGGCGTGTTCGCCCGTACCGGGACTTAATCACTACTATGGAGCCAGAGATGCATTATCCAGAAGTCACCGGGTTCTTCGACGAAGCCACCTTCACAATCAGCTATGTGGTCACCGACCCTGAAACGAAAAAGTGCGCAGTCATCGACTCGCTGCTAGACTTTGACCAGGCTTCAGGGCGGACAAAAACGACGTCTGCTGACAGATTGATTGCCTTTGTCAAAGACCAGGGCCTGACATGTGAGTGGATTATTGACACCCATGTTCATGCCGACCACCTCACTGCAGCGCCGTACATTCGAGATCAGCTCGGCGGCAAGACAGCGATTGGTAACAAAATCCCGGTGGTACAGCGCATCTTCGGTGAAATCTTCAATGAGGGCCAGAGCTTCCACACAGATGGCAGCCAGTTCGACCACCTCTTCAAGCCCGGCGAGTCGTACCGTATCGGGAATATTGAGGCGCGCGCTCTGCCGACACCTGGGCATACGCCCGCCTGCATGACCCACCTGATCGGTGACGCCATGTTTGTTGGCGACACGATCTTCATGCCAGACTTTGGGTCAGCACGTTGCGACTTTCCTGGCGGTGATGCTGGTACGCTCTACGACTCCATCCAGATGCTGTTCGACTTCCCTGACGAGACGCGAATGTTCCTTTGCCACGACTACAAGGCACCAGGGCGCGACGAGTATGTTTGGGAAACCACAATTGGCGAACAGAAGCGTTCCAACATCCATGTGAAGGATGGCATTTCGCGCGATGACTTTATCAAGATGCGTTCCGAGCGTGATGCGACACTCGCCATGCCGAAACTGATCCTGCCATCTGTGCAGGTCAATATGCGGGCCGGAGACATGCCTCCGCCAGAGGACAATGGCGTTCGGTACATGAAGGTGCCGATCAACGCCCTGTAGGCTCAAATCATAAAATAGGGAGGAGGATTCCCATGGATATCAAGACGATTGCACCAGACCTGTCGGTCTCATCGCAAATAACAGCTCAGGACGTCGGCATCGCCGCGAGTCAGGGATTTAGATCTGTGATCATTAACCGTCCGAATGGCGAGTCTGCTGACCAGCCCGATCGCACGGAGATTGAGGGCGCGGCGCGTCGTCATGGTATGGAGGTGAGCTATGTACCGGTCGTGTCTGGAAAGGTCACCGACGCCGATGTTGAGGCCTTCGACAAAGCTCTGCATGAGCTGCCAGCGCCAGCGCTTGCTTATTGTCGAACTGGTACACGCTCGGCGACACTCTGGGCCCTCTCTCAGGCAGGTCATTTGTCAACCGATGCCATTCTCAAAACTGCATCGGGCGCAGGCTATGACTTGTCCGGGTTGCGGGCGCGTCTGGATGCGCGCGACAAGGCGGCTGACGGCGAAATCGGTCCGGTAAAGTCTCATGATGTCGTCATTATAGGCGGCGGCGCTGCTGGCATTTCAACTGCCGCGTCTATTCTCAAGCGCCGAAAGGGTGTGGATATTGCCATTGTGGAGCCACGCACCGAGCACTATTATCAGCCAGGCTGGACCCTGGTCGGCGGCGGCGTCTTCAAACGCGAACAGACAGAGCGTCCCATGGTCAAACTAATGCCGAAGGGCGTCCAGTGGATCCGCTCCGCCTGCGCCGGGTTTGACCCGGAACGCAATCAGGTCATCCTCGAAGATGGCGAGCGTATCGGCTACAAGACCCTTGTCGTGGCCCCAGGTCTGAAGCTCAACTGGGACGGCGTTGAGGGGCTTATAGACACCCTCGGCAAGAACGGCGTGACATCGAACTATCTCTTCGACATGGCTCCCTACACTTGGGAACTGGTCCAGGCGATGAAGGGTGGGCGAGCGCTCTTTACCCAACCACCTATGCCAATCAAATGCGCCGGCGCGCCACAAAAGGCCATGTATCTCGCCTGCGATGCCTGGAGCCGCAAAGGCGTTTTGAAAGACATAGACGTCGAATTTCATAATGCCGGCGGCGTCATCTTTGGCGTAAAGGAGTATGTTCCAGCGCTAATGAAATATGTCGACAAATACGGCATCGATCTTTGCTTCAGCGAAACACTCGTTGCAGTGGATGGCGAAAAGAAGACCGCCTTTTTCGACGTTAAAGACGCGGATGGAAATGTAACCCGTCAGGCCCGCGAATTCGACATGATGCATGTCTGTCCGCCCCAAACCTCGCTCGAATTCGTTGCGAACAGCCCCCTGGCCAATGAGGCCGGATGGGTCGATGTCAGCGGTGAGACCCTGCAACACACCCAGTATGGAAATGTGTTCGGTCTTGGCGATGCAGGTTCGACCCCGAACGCCAAGACCGCCGCGGCTGTCCGCAAGCAGGCACCAGTTGCCGCGCACAATGTGCTTTGTGTTCTCGACGGCAAGGCGCCAAACGCGATTTACAACGGTTATGGCTCCTGCCCATTGACGGTCGAGCGCGGCAAAATTGTACTTGCTGAATTCGCTTACGGCGGGAAACTCGATCCGACAGTGCCTCAATGGATGCTCAACGGCACCAAGGCGACTCGAGCGGGCTGGTTCCTGAAGGAGAAGATGCTGCCCAGCATCTATTTCGACATGATGCTGCGCGGCTCTGAGACCCTCGCCAAACCCAAGCTCCTCCCGCATCGGCCGGCTTCGCATGAGGCTCAACAAGCCGTTGACTTCAAGGATCCGTCGTCGAAAGCGGCGTAGACTTGACCTGAAGAAGGCCTGCCCGCGCTCGCGTCCTCCCACTCAGCCAGCCGCCGCAGGTCTTCTTCTTTTCTTCAAATTTCTTTCATCAGGCGGCGAACCGATGCGACTCGTAAAATACTTTCCAATTTTAGACTGGGGCCCGAAATACCGGGGCGATACCTTTGTCAACGACATGGTCGCAGCAGTGATCGTGACCATCATGCTGATCCCGCAATCGCTCGCCTATGCGCTGCTGGCGGGGCTGCCGCCTGAAATTGGGCTTTACGCCTCGATCCTGCCGCTGCTCGTCTACGCGATCTTTGGATCTTCCAGACAGCTCGCCGTCGGCCCGGTTGCAATCCTGTCTCTGATGACGGCGGCGGCGGCGGGCAAGATCGCAGCTCAGGGCAGTGCAGAATACATTCAGGCGGCACTTATCCTCGCGCTCCTGTCCGGCCTCATTCTGCTCGCCATGGGCCTTTTTCGCATGGGGTTCCTTGCAAACTTTCTCAGTCACCCCGTGGTCTCAGCCTTCATCACAGCGTCTGGGGTCATCATCGCTGCGTCTCAGATGAAGCACATTCTTGGCATTGATGCAGGCGGGCATAACCTCTTTGAGATTGTCGTCTCCCTCTTTGAAAAACTCCCCGAAACGAACTTACCCACACTCTATATTGGCGGCGCCTCGCTCATTTTTCTATTCTGGGTGCGCAAACAGTTTAAACCGCTACTCAAGGCGATAGGCCTTGGCGACAAAGCAGCAACCATCATCGCGCGGGCAGGTCCGGTCTTTGCGGTTGTCGTCGGTATTCTTGTGGTCGCGGGCATGGGCCTGGACAAACAGGGTGTCAAAATACTCGGCGACGTTCCTACCAGCCTTCCCGAGATTGGCGTCCCGACGTTCAATGCGGATATCTGGGTACAACTTCTCGGCTCTGCAGCGCTGATTAGCCTGATCGGCTTTGTGGAATCGGTTTCCGTTGGCCAGACACTCGCAGCGAAGAACCGAACGCGAATTGATCCGAACCAAGAGCTAATTGGCTTGGGTGCAGCGAGCGTTTCTGCTGGCGTCTCTTCAGGTTATCCGGTCACGGGTGGTCTCGCCCGCTCAGCGGTAAATTTCGACGCGGGCGCGGAAACGCCCGCCGCAGGTGCCTTCACAGCCGTCGGCATTGCGCTGGCCACGGTCTTCCTGACTCCATTTCTCTTCTATCTGCCACAGGCGGTACTCGCTGCGACCATCATTGTTGCGGTGCTGACGCTGGTAAACATTCCAGAAGTCATTAAGGTTTGGAAATATTCTAAATCGGATTTTGCTGCGATGGCGGCCACGATCTTCGTCACGCTCGGTTTCGGCGTGGAGCTCGGCGTCACAACTGGTGTCGTCCTGTCGCTCCTCTTGCACCTCTACAATACCAGCCGCCCGCACTTCGCGCTGGTTGGACAGGTTCCGGGCACCTACCATTTCCGCAATGTAAATCGTCACGCTGTCGTAATCTCCGACAAGGTGCTGACGGTCCGCATTGACGAGAGTCTTTATTTCGCCAATGCGCGTTTCCTAGAAGACACGGTTTATTGCATGCTCTCAAACCGGCCAGACATGGAGCACCTGGTTCTGATGTGCCCGGCTGTAAATCATATTGATGCAAGCGGTCTTGAAAGCCTGGAAGCCATCAATCACCGCCTTAAAGATGCAGGGGTCACACTTCACCTTTCCGAGGTGAAAGGGCCTGTAACCGATCGTCTTAAACGCACACATTTCATCGAAGAGCTGACCGGTCATATCTATCTTTCTCAGCACGCCGCAATGATGGACCTTGATGCAGACTGCGTAGCATCAGCCTTTGAAGATAACGTTCAGACGACCGAACCTGGCACGGATCCTTGCCCGTCTCTTCGCTATGCCGGTCTCGAAGCCGTGAGCTGAGACAGATGCCCGCAATTCACCCACAGCATGAAGATCGGCGCACCATACAGGACGAGGCGCATGCGCGTCCGCCGATGCCGATCGAGAAACCCGAAGCGCAGGCTTGGCACTGGGTTCTGCATGCACCCGCCGGTCAATGCGGGATCTGGCCGGAGGCATTCAGTCGAACAGCGAGACACCAACTAATTGAGTGTGGTGATGGCGTCATTCGGTATGAACGTCACACCGAGTTTGCAGCGATCACGTTCTTTGGTGAGACCGAACCCGGCGCGGCGACGCTGGATCTCATCGCAGCCTGCCCGGGGCCGCAGATCGCTGGCGCGAAGATCGTCATCTCCGAGACCGCAGACCCCGAGAACCTGTTCGGCGGGGCGCGCTTGTTCGGCGGCGAGGCGCTCTTTGATGGGGTGACTGTGTCCACTGACTTCCAGATCGACGACACAGGCCTTGTGACCTTTGCCGTCACCGGGACGTTCGAAGACGCATTTGCCAGGGGCCGCCTGGTCAAACGGCTGCTCGACCTAGAGACGTATCGCCTGGCGTCCTTGCTCGCATTGCCGCTCATTCGCCGGTTGACGCCCGAACTTGAAACCCTGGAGCGCCGAGCGATGGAGGCCACCGACACCATCGCCAGCAAGGCGGTCGATCTACAGAGTGCCGTAGAGGATCTGTCAGCAACCTTGAAAGATGTCGCGCGCTTCAAATCCAGCGCTGCGTTCCGGATATCAGCGGCTTACGCCTATGACGATCTGGTCGCCGCGCGCCTTGCAAGCCTTAATGAAACGCCGGTTGGCCAGCGCCAGACCATGAAAGGGTTTGTCGAACACCGCCTTCGCCCCGGCATAAATTCCATACGCGCCTTTGAAGCGAGAACTGAACGCGTGGCCAAGACTGTGGCAGATGCTTTGGCGCTTGCCCGGACACAGCTCGATCAGGTGGCGCAGCGAAACGCCGAAGCGCTCTTGAGCTCGATGGAGAAACGCGCCCGCCAACAAGTTCACCTGTCACAGGCCGTCGAAGGGCTCTCGGTTGCCGCCATCACCTATTATCTCGTCGGCCTCGTCGGTACAGCCCTGAAAGCGCTACCTGAAACCGGAATTCCGATTAGCCAGATCCAGGCTGTCAGCATTCCGCTCATCGCGCTCTTTGTGTGGTGGAACGTTCGCCGCGCCAAGGGATTGCTTGAGACGCTCTAAGCACATGAAAGACACGAACTATGTATCTGGAACGTATTGAAACAACAGGTCTTGCCCATTTCTCCTATCTGATCTGCGATGGCGGCGTTGCCGCTGTGATTGATCCGCGCCGGGATGTCGATATCTATCTTGAGATCGCGCGCCGCGAGAGCGTGGAAATCCGGCACATCTTTGAAACCCACCGCAACGAGGATTTGATCTCGGGCGCAGCCACCTTGTCAAAACTGACAGGCGCGCGCGTTTATCATGGTCCAAACCCAGCTGGACACATCGCTTATGCGGACATCGTTTCCGAACCTTTTCATGTAGCGGCTGGAAACCTCCGCCTAGAGGTGTTGGAAACGCCAGGACATACAGACGACTCCATATCGATCGCGATTTATGATGAGGCTTATCCGGACGGCGCTGTCGGCGTCTTTACAGGCGACGCGCTATTTGTCGGCGACGTCGGGCGAACAGACTTCTATCAGGACCGCGAAGCAGAGATGGCGGGCAAGCTCTGGGACAGTCTTCAGAAGCTTCTCGCGCTTGGCGACCAGGTCATTGTCTATCCCGCCCATGGCGCGGGATCGGTTTGCGGTTCGGGTGTTGCGGAGCGCGCCTTCTCTACGCTTGGTCATGAGCGACGGAATAATCGCCGGCTATCGCTTGCCTCTCGCGAAGCTTTCGTGGCCGCAAAAACAGCCGAGCATCACTATCAGCCGCCCTATTTCAGCTTTGTCGAGCGATTGAACCTCGAAGGCGCAGCGCCGAGAAACAACAGTTTTTCACCGCCCATTTTAAGCCTTAAAGACCTGCGGGCCCGTGAGCCGGATCATTTGATTGATATCCGGTCTGTCACAGGTTTTCTCGGCGGCCATGTCGAGGGCGCGCAAGCGCTTCCTGTATCCATGATTTCGGCCTTTGCAGGCTGGTATATTGGTGAGGCGGAGACAATCGGCCTGATCGCCGACAGGGCCGAGGATGTGACGATTGCAATCAATCATCTTGGCCGGATCGGGTTTGATCAGGTCATTGGCGCCACTCTCAACCCACTCGCTATGGCGGCATCCGGCACGCCGCTGAAAACGGTTCCGATCGTAGATCTCGACACAGTCGCTGAACGGACAAAAACGTCAGATGGCTGGACCCTGTTGGACGTGCGCTCGATTGAGGAGTTCGAGGCGGGGCACGTCCCCGGCGCAAGCCATTTCTATGTCGGCGATGTGTTGGCAGCGTGCGATAAGCCTGACCTGTCTGGGCCTGCCACAATCATGTGTGGCAGCGGTGCGCGGGCGACGGTCGCAGCCTCCGCACTTCTACGTTGCGGCTATACCGACATCGACGTCTTTATCGGATCATTCAAAGCCTGGCAGGCCGCAGGCAAGTCAGTTGAGGGCGCTTAATCATGCCCTGCGGACTGCATCGCCTGCTGAGTCGCCTGATTGGCCATCAACCGCTCGATCAAGACCGGGCCGTCGGCGATCATATCGGCGAGCGTGACCTTGTCGAGTTCGGCAAAGAAGGCCTTAAGCCCGGCGCGAAACAGCACGCTGAGCTTGCAGACCCCGATCAAGGGGCAGGTATTGCTCTCGGGATTGAAGCATTCGACCAGTTCAAGGTCGCCTTCGGTGTGGCGGACCACTTCGCCGATCACAATGTCTTCTGGTGCGCGCCCGAGCCGAACGCCGCCGCTGCGACCACGAACATTTTCCAGATAACCCAATTGACCAAGTTGGCGCGCCGCCTTCAGCAGATGCGCGCGCGAAATGCCGTAAGCATCAGACACATCTTCCATACGGACCAGTTGGCTGGGATGCAGCGCACAAAACATAAGCGTGCGCAGCGCATAATTTGTGTAGGCGGTCAGTCTCAAGCGGCGCTCCCTGATCAATTCTGTCACATGCGACATAAAGTGTTATCGAAAATAGCACTTATACGTTTAAGTAGTCTTTCAAATGACACTTTATATGTCGCCCGTCAATTTATGAGAGGTAAAGCCTCATGTTAGAAGCTCTCGACGCCGTACTCCTCGCGCGCATACAATTCGCCTTTACGGTCAGTTTTCACATCATCTTTCCAGCCTTCTCGATTGGCCTGGCCTCCTATCTTATGGTGCTGGAAGGCCTGTGGCTGAAAACCGACAATCCAGTCTATTTGCGCCTGTTCAAATACTGGCGGAAGATATTCGCTGTCGCGTTCGGCATGGGCGTCGTCTCTGGCATCGTCATGTCTTACCAGTTCGGCACCAATTGGAGCGTCTTCTCAGACAAAGCTGGCCCAGTGATCGGGCCCCTTATGGCCTATGAAGTTCTGACCGCCTTTTTCCTCGAAGCAGGTTTTCTTGGTGTGATGCTATTTGGCATGGGCCGGGTGTCCAAAAAGCTCCACTTCCTGGCCACGATCATGGTCGCCTTTGGAACGCTTCTGTCAGCGACATGGATCCTCTCGGTCAACAGCTGGATGCAGACACCGGCGGGGTTCTCCATCAACGAGGTCGGCCAGTTCGTGCCTGAAAACTGGTGGGCGATCGTTTTCAACCCATCCTTCCCTTATCGCCTCGTGCATATGGTGCTCGCCGCTTATCTGACGACCTCACTTGTCGTCGGCGCGGTCGGCGCACTGCACCTCTTGCGCAACAAGACCAATCTCGAAGCGCGCAAGATGTTCTCCATGGCGATGTGGATGCTGGCCATCGTCGCGCCCTTGCAAGTTGTGGCGGGCGACTTTCACGGCGTGAACACTTACGAGCACCAGCCTGTGAAAGTCATGGCCATGGAGGGCCATTATGAGAGCCACCCGGAAGGTGCGCCGCTCTACCTGTTCGGCATCCCGAATGAAGAGGAGCAACGTCTCGACTATGCCGTTGGCATTCCAAAACTCTCATCTCTAATCATCAAGCACGACCTCAATGCCCCGATGAAGGGCCTCGACACCGTGCCGGATGAGTTGCAGCCGCCTGTGCCTGTCGTCTTCTGGAGCTTCCGTATTATGGTCGGCCTCGGCATGCTGATGATGCTCGTCGGGTTTATCAGCCTGTTCTTGCGCTGGCGCAAAAGTCTCTATGATACGCCGCTCTTCCATCGCCTCGCCATGCTAATGGGGCCGACAGGATTTGTCGCCGTGCTTGCAGGTTGGATCACGACCGAAGTCGGCCGCCAGCCCTACACCGTTTACGGCCATCTGATGACGATCGAGTCGATTGCCCCGGTTGAAGCCCCTGCCGTCGCCGCCTCGCTGATTGCCTTCATTTTCGTCTACTTCGCCCTGTTCGGCGCGGGCACCTATTACATCCTGAAAATGATGAACAAGCTGCCGGGTGACGTCGCACCGCTTCCAGAAACCCCAACCCGGACAGCTGGCACAACCCAGCTCGCCGCCAAGCGCCCTGACGCGCTTCCGGCAGAATAGGAGGCGTCTCAATGTTTGATCTCCCTACGATTTGGGCCGGGCTGCTTGCCCTCGCCATCTTCATCTATGTCATCCTTGATGGCTTCGATCTCGGGATTGGGATTGTCTTTCCCTTCCTCAAGAATGATGCCGACCGTGACGTCGCCATGAACTCAGTTGCCCCGGTATGGGACGGCAATGAGACCTGGCTTGTCCTCGGCGGCGGCGGCCTGTTTGCAGCATTTCCGCTCGCTTATGCCGTGGTGATGCCAGCGCTCTATGCGCCCTTCATCATCATGATCCTGGCTTTGGTCTTTCGCGGCGTCGCTTTTGAGTATCGCTGGCGTGACAAGGCCCATGAGAAGATCTGGGACCGATCTTTCTTTTTCGGATCACTGATCGCGACGTTCTGCCAGGGCATTGTTTTGGGCGCCTTCGTTCAGGGTATCGAAGTTGATGGCCGCGCCTATGGCGGCGGCTGGTGGGATTGGCTGACGCCATTCACCGTGACGTGCGGAATCGCCTTGGTGGCAGGATACGCCTTACTGGGCACGACCTGGCTGGTGTTAAAAACTGAAGGTACGTTGCGCGACAGCGCTTATCGCTTTGCCATACGCAGCGGGCTTGCGACGCTCGCCTTTGTCGGCATTGTCAGTCTCTGGACGCCGTTCCTCTCACCAGAGATTGCCGAACGCTGGTTCACCTTCCCGCAGCTTCTGTTTGTCCTGCCGGTGCCGACGCTCACCGCGATCCTCGCTGCAATCCTTGGTTGGAGTCTCATCAAACGAAAGGACGCTATTGCGTTCCCAACGACAATTGGTCTGTTCGCGCTCTGCTTTGCAGGGCTTGGCATCGGCATCACGCCCTACATTGTGCCGCGCGCGATTACGATCCAGGAGGCGGCCGCGCCTGATTCCAGCCTGCTCTTCATGTTGGTAGGCGCGGTTATCCTGCTGCCCCTCATTCTCGCTTACACCGCCTATTCCTACTGGGTATTTCGCGGAAAAGTCGATCCAGATGCGGGGTATCACTGATGCGGGAAGAAGATCGCGGTCATGTCGAAAAGACAGGCCTGAAAGAGATTGGCTGGTTTGTCGGGCTTTGGGCGCTGGGGGTTGCAGCAATCCTCATCGTCGGCGGCATTATCAAGCTGGTGATTTAGGAGATGCGCGCTTTGCCCCGGAACACCATCCGTAGCGCCCTTGGGTCTCTGAATGCGCGCAAGAAGGAACTCTTCTGGGTTTGGATTGCCTATCAGACCATCAAAGGCCTGCTCACGACCTCGCTCATCTGGGTTCCTTTATTCCTATTGTGGCGCGGCTAGACGAAAGGAAATTCCCCATGTGCAAGCAAAAGAGACATCGCCGACGAGGCGCGCATAAGCGGGCCTGTGTTGCAGCGGCGACAGTATCGGCCATGGTCCCTGCGACAAGCGCAGCACAAGCGCCGCTGCCAGAGCCTGTGATTGAAGCGCTTCATCTGGCGCTTGCCGATGAACGCCATGCCTTGGCGACTTATACGATCGTACTCGACCGTTTCGGCGATGTGAGACCCTTTATAAACATCGCCCGCGCAGAGCAGCGCCACATAGACGCGCTGCTTCCGCTCTATCAGCGCTACGGTGTAGCCGTACCTGTCGATGAAACCGAGATAGATCCCCGCACCGAAACGCTGGATCTGAAAGGTCTGTGCGAAATTGGTGTTGCAGCGGAGATTGAAAATGTCCGCTTGTATGATGAGGATCTTCTGCCTCGCGTCCAGAACTATCCCGACATTGCGCGTGTGTTGAACGCCTTGAGGGATGCCTCTGCTAACAATCATTTGCCTGCTTTCCAGCGTTGCGTCGCGCGAAGTGGGCGTCCCGGATATGGCGCAGGCGGAGGCCGCAAATGACGATCAAGCAAATATCCACAGCAGTCCTGACAGCTCTGGCTGTATCAGCCTGCGCGACCGCATCTGTGCCGGCAGCGTCGTTTCAAACCCTGGAACATGACACAATGATAACCATTATTACTGACCAAAATCCAGAAACCCAGTTGATGGCGCTTGTGTTGACGATGAGTGCCAAGGCGCAAGGCGAAACGCCGCGCATTTTACTCTGCAGCGCAGGCGGTGATCTTGGCCTTAAGGCGGCACCGGAAAGCGCGACAACGCCATTGGCGCCAAAAGGCACCAGCCCGCAAGGTTTGCTTAAAAAATTGATGAGCGAAGGGGTCCCCGTAGACGTATGTGCGATTTACCTTCCCAACCGGCCTTTTGGCGAAGAGGCGCTTTTGGATGGGGTGGGCGTTGCTACACCAGCTGAGATGGGGACTATCCTAGCCCAGCCCGGCGAAACTGTGTTGAGTTTTTGAGGTGGCGACCTTAACCCAAACTCTGGCCGTGGGCGTCATCGGTGCGCTCGCCGGTTGCGGCATAACTTATCTTGCTATGACCGGCGCACACTCAACCAAAGCTGAACCAACGATCATTGCGCCGCAGCCTATGGCTGAGCGCGCCGAGGATGGTCGCCTTGCCGTATATCTGACAGCAGAAGAGCGCGCCCACGTCCGCGAAGAAATGATCGCCTTTCTACAGGGCCTGCAGACGGCGTCTTATGCCCTTGCCGACAGCGACCGCGACCTGCTGCTAGAAACAGCCCAAGATATATCCAAAGGGGCCGGTGAACCGATTGGACGAACAATCCGGCAAAAGGTACCCGCGCCGTTCCGGGAGATGTCGCAAACAGTTCGGCACGAATTCGGCGCACTCGCTGACATGGCCAATGAGGCCCCAGTCGGGAATCTTCAACTGCAATTCTCAACCATTCTGAGTGGGTGTGCCGCCTGTCATGGCTCTTATGCCGTTGTGGAGCAGCAGCCATAGAGTAAATCGATACCTCATCGCATAATTATCAATTTTAAAAGTGTGATACAATATACTACTTTAAACCGGAACGTCAGCGTTCCTCCCAACGGACATCGTCCACAACCTCAAAACAGGAGCATATCATGTCTCTCAGAATCGGCGACACCGCCCCAAATTTCACGATCCCGACCACCAAGGGTGAGATCACTTTTCACGACTGGATCGGCGACAGCTGGGTCTTCTTCTTCAGTCACCCGGCAGACTTCACGCCGGTCTGCACGACCGAAATGGGCCGTACGGCGCAGCTGTCCCAGGAATTCGTCAATCGCAACACAAAACCACTCGGTCTCTCCACTGATACAGTCGAAGAGCACATCAAATGGATCGATGATGTGAATGACACACAAGACACCGATCTGGCTTTCCCGATTGTTGCCGACGCCGATCACAAGGTGGCTCAGCTCTACGACATGATTCACCCAGGTGAGAGTGAAACGGCTGCGGTCCGCTCGGTCTTCATCATCGACCCGAACAAGAAAATCCGCCTGACCATGACCTATCCGATGAGCGTCGGTCGCAACTTTGATGAAATTCTGCGTGTCATCGACGCGCTCCAGACCGGCGACAAATACGGGATCGCGACGCCAGCCGACTGGCTACCAGGCGGCAAGGTCATCATCCCGCCATCGGTGACCAATGAGCAAGCCAGCGTGAAATTCCCGCAGGGATGGGATGAGCTTCGTCCATATCTGCGCTTCACTGACGTCAAATAAAAAAACCTTGGCTTGCGCCGGATCTTCGCTGATCCGGCGCAGGCTTTCTTGGAGGCTTGTCATGTCTGTATCCGTCCCCCTGAAAGCCGCCCTTCGCGGGCGCTGCGGTGTTTGCGGCGAAGGCAAGCTGTTTCACGGCTATCTGAAACTCAAATCCAAATGCGACCATTGCCAGCAGGATTTCACAGTGGCAGATACCGCTGTCGGCTTCGCCATCATGATTTTGATGGCCCCGTTTTACTTCATTTTGCCGATCGCAGACATCTCAATTGCTGCAAAAATAGCAGGTTATGTCTTTGTGCTCGGCGCAACGTTTGGTCTCACACTATGGCTGTTACCGCTCGCCAAGGCTGCATTGTTTAATCTACAAATCCACCACCGCGCCGAAGAAGCGCAATTTGAAAAGAGAGGCTAAGACCTCAGAAAGACACGATCATGGATATCAATATTGGTATTTCCGAGTCCGACCGCCAACGTTCGGCTCAATCTGTCGCCAAACTATTGGCTGATACGTATACGCTTTATCTAAAAACCCACGGCTATCATTGGAATGTGGAAGGCCCTCATTTTCAACAATTACACGTTCAGTTTATGGACCAGTATACTGAAATGTGGACTGCGGTTGATGAGCTTGCTGAACGTATTCGCGCACTCGGCGAGTATGCGCCCGTCTCATATGGCGAGATGGCAAAGCTCTCGAGTATCAAAGAAGAGACGGGCCGTCCGGACTGGAAAGAAATGGTCGAAACGCTTGCAAAAGGCCATGAGCAAGTCGCGAAGTCCGCGCGCGATGTCCTGCGGATCGCAGAAGATATTGGCGACGATGCCACAGCTGATGTGGTCACGCCGCGCATCACACTGCACGAGAAAACGGCTTGGATGCTGAGAGCGACAGCCTCCTGAATTGTGTGACTCGGTCACTGTCCTGGACTAACAAGAGGCCCTATGACGGGCATAATGATGTTTCGTCTCATTCTGTTTTACGCGGCCCTTTCGATACCCGGTCTCTTGGGCAAGGCGATGGCGGACCCGGGAAAACTCGATCTGATCGCAAGCGATCTAGAAGCCTCCTTTCCCGAGATCGGACATCTCTCCACGGCGCATTTTGCGGATATGGTCGAGCAAGATGACGGCATCATTTTAGCCGATGTTCGCCGCGAAGCGGAGTATGCGGTCAGCCGCATTCCAGGCGCGGTGCGTATCAGTCCGCGCGCTTCTGCCATGCAAGTTGCAGAAGCTATTGGCCCAAATGCGGCAAACAAGAGCGTGATCTTTTATTGCTCTGTCGGCGTGCGCTCTTCGAAGCTGGCGGACAAATCCAAGGACGCGCTGCAGGCAATTGGCACGCGCGAGATTTACAATCTGAGCGGCGGCATTTTTGCGTGGCACAATGAGAGCCGTCCGCTGGTCGATGAGAGCGGCGCGACAGATCTGGTGCACCCCTATGATCGAAATTGGGGCAAGCTGCTTGCGCGTCAGGGCTCAGTCGCCATGAGACCGGAACGCCGCCATGGCCAATGACCCAGTCACGCTTTTCGGACTGTCTGAGCCAGTTTTCAGGATGGGTGTCTTTCTGGCGGCATTCTTTCTGTTCTCGGCGCTGGAAGCGATGGCGCCGCGCCGACCGCGACTGCAATCTCGGCTGAAGCGCTGGACGACAAATACCGCAATGCTGGTCATCGCAACCGGTCTCGTGCGCGCGCTCCTCCTGATCGCCCCGTTATTGGCGATGACGGCAGCTGCGGGCCTCGCGGCCGAGCTTGGCTGGGGGCTCTTCAACCTGACGGGTCTACCGCTTTGGCTCGAAATCTGTCTTGCTGTCATGTTGCTCGATCTTGCGATTTGGCTTCAGCATCTGATCAGCCATAAGGTCCCATTCATCTGGCGGTTTCACAGTGTGCACCATGCCGACCGCGATCTTGACGCCTCAAGCGCCTTGCGCTTCCACCCCATCGAGATTGCCGGGTCCGCCGCATATAAGTTAGGGGTCGTTTTCCTACTCGGTCCAAGCGCCGTCGCAGCGGTTCTGTTCGAAGTTCTGCTAAACGCCAGCGCCATGTTCAATCATGCCAACCTGGCTATGCCGCGCGAGCTGGATCGCTTACTTCGCAGCGTATTGGTGACGCCGGATATGCACCGCGTCCACCATTCCATCCATCGCCGTGAGCATGACAGCAATTATGGGTTCTGTCTGTCCGTCTGGGATCGGTTGTTCAGGACCTACAGGGCGCAGCCCGAAGACGGCCATCAGGGCATGACAATTGGCCTGGCAGAACATCAAGCTTCCAAAACCCAAGCGCTAAGTTGGAGCCTGAAACTGCCCATTCAACAGTAAGGGTCGTTTAGATCCAGCGCCGGACCCGGCCGCGATAAGCCTTATATTCGGAACCGAATTTCTCCGAAAGCGCCGCTTCCTCCGGCTTGATCTGGAACACGGTGAGATAGAGCACGAACACGGGCGGCAAAATCAGCGCTGCTGGATTGGCAAGCCAAAGGGCCCAGCCGATCAGCAGGATCAGCATGCCGAGATACATCGGATTTCGTGACACGTGGTAGAGACCGCTCACCACAAGCGTGCTGGCTTTTTCAGGCTTCAAAGGCGTCACGGTTGTACGCGCGCGCAAGAAAGCCAATACTGAAACCGCCTCGATGAGCACGCCCACAGCCATAACGGCGAGCGCGCACCAGCGCAGCAGCGAGGCTTCAATCGTCTGGTCGGGAAGCATCCGTGCAAGCCCCCACATGCCTGCCCCTGAGAGCAGGCCTATGAGTGGCGGCGGAATGACGAGTTTCACGACCGACCCGCCTTAGAATGGGTTCAGCGTATAGCCGTCTTGCTGCAGCAGGGCATGGGAGGTCATTGCTGATAGCGAGAGGGTTACGCCCGGCAAAAGATCGTCTGCCGCAATATCCCGGTAGGCCGCTGTCTGTCCGCAGAGCTCAATCGTCACCCCGGCCTCGATCAAGGCTGCAATCAGGCGAGCATTGGCATTCTCATCGCCGCGCACAAGATCGAGAGCGGCTGGGCCATGAACGATAATTGCGATATCGATATTCTCAACCGGAACACCTGATGCGGCATGCATGTTCAAGAAGCGCGCTGCACTTTCCAGGCGGCGATTGACTGTTCCAGGCTCGGCCGCATCCGCCACATCGAAGGCCACTTTGAACTGCGCCTCAGCATCCAATGCGGCTCCTGTCACATTCGCCACAGGTCCAAATTCATCGATGACCGGTCCGGTCTTGAAATCGCCCGGGCCTGCCAAGGCGTGTCCTGCGGCCATAACTGAGATCACCGCCATCATGATTGTCTTTTTCAAAGCGTGGTTATCCTCATCTACATATAGGCCACTGAAACCCTATTGGGGTCTTTATAATGTTTAATCAGCGTTCGCGATTTTCGAACAGTCTACAACACATCAGCTTAAACCGTCTGGCACCTTGCCATAAGGCTTGCACCGACGACAAAAGGGCTCAGGCCGCGTGGCGATCTCCGCCCAGATGCGCGCCGAGCAGTTCGACCAGATAGCCGCCATCGCGCAGCGTTTCGGCTTTCGAGATCACATAGCGCAAATGCGCGCGAAGTGATCCGCCATCATCGCCCCATTCAGAGGCGACAAGGTCTTCGCCATAGATGATGATTGCGATCTCACGCTGAGTGAGACCCGCCTCCAAGCCGTCCAGCGCAATTAATCCGTTGCGCAGAATCTGAGTCGTTTTCGTCCAAAGGGGCTCGGAAATATCAGGCCCTTCGCCATAGAGCTTGAAGACTTCCTTCTGCTTCTCGAGCTTCTTCTCATAGGCATCCATATCCGAAATCTGAAGCTTCAAGCGAACCGGTTCGAGGCCCAGCAAGGATTGGCCGGTGCAGCGCACCTGAACCACACAGCTATTGCCGCGCAGGAGTAGGTATTCACGGGCAGAGCGGTCGGTGACGTGTGTGATTTCACAATGCGGGACTGTGCTGTCCCAGATCGTGCATGTCTCGCCTGGTCTGCGCGGTGTACAATTCACTTCGACCTGATGTGGGAAGACATAATGGCTCCAGACCACATCGGCTTCAAAGCCATTGAGCTTTGGATCGGGCATAAAAACCAGGCCCCACCGCTCAGCCAGAGTTTGAGTCGTGCGAGGTCTCAGCAATCTGATACGAGTGTTCTCGCAAGGCGCCTTCATTTCTGAAACGCCGTCCTGCGCTAGCGTGCGGGCATCCTCCAATAATTCGGTGTTTCGCCGTGCAAATTCCCAAGCCCAACGATCCATCGACAGGCGCGACAGATAATCATACCGCTCTGTTTCGGCGGTTGTCCCCAGTGTAAACGTCTTCATAGTTCAGCCTCCATATAGGAAGAGGAAGCAAAACTCGCGCCATACGTGATTGTACTGATATGAAATTCTCGAATAACGCGAAAATTTTATCTTTCTAATCAAGTTTTGACTCATAAGTAAAAGCCAGACTTTTCGCGTATTTTACTCAACTGAACGCAAACTTATCTTGCAGGCGTTTGTTCGGCCTTGCGCCGTGTTGCAGAGATTGGCTTACGCGCCAACTGATATGGGAGTTGGCGATCTGACAGACTGAAAGGGTCAAGAAAGGCCCTTAACCCATGTCGTCCACCTCGCCCGCTTCAGAAACAGACGCCCGTCGCAGCACAATGCTGCGCACAGCGTTCTGCCCTGTGGTTCGCGAGGCGCTTGATGCTCCTGACACAATTGAAATCATGGCCAACCCCGACGGCTCTGTCTGGATTGAAAAAGCCGGGATCGGTCTCACCGTATCCGACCATACACTTCCCCCCTCCGACCGCGAGCGCGTTATTCTCCTGGTCGCCTCCGGGGTGGGAGAAGCCGCAAACCGCGCCTCCCCCATCGTCTCTGCCGAACTCCCCTTCAGCGGCGAGCGGTTCGAAGGGCTTCTCCCACCTGTCTCGACCGCGCCCTGCTTTTCCATCCGTAAGCCCGCGACCACGCCGTTTGAACTCGGCGACTATGTCGACCAGGGCGCACTGGCGCCAGCGCTCGCCGAAGCGTTGAAAGACGCCATCAGGAGCCATGCCAATATTCTCATCGCGGGCGGGACATCATCGGGCAAGACGACGTTCACCAACGCCCTACTCGCAGACCTCTCCTTAAATGAGGACCGCATTGTGATCCTCGAAGACACAAGAGAGCTCAAATGCGTAGCACCGAATGTTGTTCAGCTCAGAACCCATCGCGGTAGCACAAGCCTGCAAGACCTTGTCCGCTCAACCCTTCGCTTGCGCCCTGACCGGATCATTGTCGGCGAAGTGCGCGGGGCTGAAGCGCTCGATCTGCTCAAGGCCTGGAACACGGGCCATCCCGGCGGGATCACCACATTGCATGCGAACTCCGCAAATGGCGCACTTCAAAGACTTGAGCAACTCACGCTTGAAGCAACACCGCGCGCGCCCTTCGATCTGATCGCGGAAGCGATTGATGTTGTCGTCTTCATGAGCCGCGCAGGCGGCCAGCGCCGCGTTGAAGAGGCGCTGCGCGTCACTGGCTTCAATGGTGAGGGCTACGAAACCGCGCCGCTCATCTCCCGCTCTTTATCCCTTGTTCAACACGGAGAACATTCATGAACGTCTACACTCATCTTCAGACCGTGCGTCGCACGGCTCAGGTTGCCGCCGCTCTCGCCATCGGATTGGCCCTCGCTGCCCCAGCTCATGCCGCTGGCTCTGGCATGCCGTGGGAGGGCCCGCTCGATCAGATTTTGACTTCGATTGAAGGTCCGGTCGCGCGGATTGTCGCCGTGATCATAATCACGCTCACAGGCCTGACGCTGGCTTTTGGTGAGACCAGTGGCGGCATGCGCAAACTGATCCAGATCGTGTTCGGTCTCTCGATAGCCTTTGCCGCGACCTCGTTCTTCCTGACCTTCTTCTCCTTCGGCGGCGGAGCGCTGATCTAGTGGCCGAGGGCTATGAAATCCCTCTGCATCGCTCGCTGACCGAGCCGATCCTGACGGCGGGTGCACCGCGAACGGCAGCCATTGCCATTGGGACACTCGCCGCGGCGGTCGGCCTCGGCCTCCAGCTCTGGATCTTTGGCCTCGTCATCTGGGTCCTTGGCCATTCAGCGGCTGTCGTCATGGCGCAAAGCGATCCGGATTTCATGGCCGTCGCAGGCCGAAGCACGCGGCACAAGGAGCATCTGACATGCTAAACCTGAAAGAATATTCCGACACACCAACGCTTCTGGCGGATTACCTGCCATGGGCCTGCATGGTCGCTCCCGGCGTGGTGCTCAACAAGGACGGCTCGTTTCAGACGACGTTTAAATATCGCGGCCCTGACCTTGAAAGTTCAACAGAGGAAGAACTCGTTTCCGTCATGGCGCGGGTCAATAATGTCCTGCGCAGGTTTGGCTCGGGCTGGGCGCTCTTCTTTGAAGCACAGCGCCATGAGGTTCATGACTATCCGGAGGCGGAGTTTCCCGATGCGTTAACATGGCTCGTCGACCAGGAACGCGCGCTGCAGGCGGAAGGTGAGTGGTATAAGAATTCGCACCGCGAATTCACCACGAACGGGCGCGGCTTTGAAAGCGCCTACTATCTGACGCTCCTCTGGCTACCGCCTGCTGATGCCACGGGCCGGGCTGAGAAGGCGTTGATCCAGCGCGCCGAAACTGAAGACGCCGCGACCTGGCGGCATAGACTGGAGACCTTCCAGCAGCACGCTGACAGGGTGTTCGATCTCCTTTCGACCTGCCTCGCCGAGATTGCAAAGCTCTCAGACGATGAGACGCTGACTTACCTCCATTCGACCATTTCGACCAAACGACACCCCGTCATCACGCCAGAGCTTCCTGTCTTCCTGGACGCCATTCTCGCAGATGAACCCTTCGCGGGCGGCTTGGAGCCGATGATCGGCGAGGCGCATTTGCGCACACTGACCATTCTTGGTTTTCCAGCCTCGACCTTGCCGGGCATTCTCGACGAGTTGAACCGTCAGGGCTTTGCCTATCGTTGGGCCACGCGGTTCATCGCGATGGACAAGGCCGAGGCCGAAAAAGTGCTCGGCAAGAAACGCCGTCACTGGTTCGCCAAGCGCAAATCGATTGGCGCGGTGCTGCGCGAAACCATGTTCAATGAACAGGCCGCCTTGGTTGACAATGACGCCGACAACAAGGCGGGCGACGCCGATGCCGCGCTGCAGGAACTGGGCTCTGACCTCGTCTCCTATGGCTATGTCACAACAACCATCACCGTTGCCGATCCTGACAGGCGCACCGTCGACGAACATATCCGGATCGCAGAGCGAATCGTGAATGACCGCGGCTTCACGGCGATCAAGGAAACGCTGAACGCGGTCGACGCCTGGCTAGGCTCCTTGCCCGGTCATCCCTATGCCAATGTCCGCCAACCCATCCTCCATACGCTCAACCTCGCCCATATGGTTCCGCTCTCTGCGGTCTGGGCGGGCGAAGACACCAATCGCCACTTGCAATCGCCCGCGCTCATTCAGGCGCAGACCGATGGCACGACGCCGTTCCGGCTGAACCTCCACATTGGTGATGTCGGCCATACGCTGGTGGTCGGCCCGACCGGCGCGGGCAAATCCGTCCTCCTCTCTCTGCTTGCCCTGCAATGGAAGCGTTATGAAGACGCCCAAGTCTTCATCTTCGACAAGGGGCGGTCTGCCCGCGCCGCGACGCTCGCTATGGGCGGTGCCCATGTCGATCTTGGCAGCAGCCATGCTCCGAGCCTGCAACCACTAAAGAACATCGACACAGACACCGGCGCAAGCTTCGCCGCTGATTGGATCGCCGGGCTCTGCACCAATGAAGGCGTCAGCATGACGCCAGACCTCAAAGCAAAACTCTGGGAGGCGATCCAGTCTCTCAGCTCAGCGCCTGAAAAAGAACGCACACTGACAGGCCTCAGCCTGATGCTGCAGGACGAGACCCTCAAGTCCGCGCTGCATCCGTTCACGCTGGAAGGCCCGCATGGCCGCTTGATCGACGCTGATCATGAAAGCCTCAGCCTCGCCAACACCGTCTGTTTCGAGATGGAAGAGTTGATGCATGCAAAGGGCACGGTAGCCCCCGTCATCACCTATCTCTTCCACCGGCTTGAGGCCCGCTTCGATGGTCGGCCAACGCTGCTCATTCTCGATGAAGCCTGGCTCTTCCTTGATGATCCAATGTTCGCCGCGCGCATCCGCGAATGGCTGAAGACATTGCGAAAGAAGAACGTGTCCGTCGTGTTCGCCACACAGAGCCTCGCCGACATTGCGAACAGCTCGATTGCGCCCGCGCTCGTCGAGAGCTGCCCCACACGCATCTTCCTACCGAACGAACGGGCCCAGGAACCGCAATCCAAGGAAACCTATCAGCGCTTCGGCCTTAATGCCCGTCAGATCGAACTGATCAGCCGCGCCACGCCCAAACGGGATTACTATTACCAATCCCCGCTCGGCGCACGTGTCTTCGATCTCGGCCTCGGTCCGATTGCTCTGGCAATTTGCGGAGCGTCCGGCCCGGTCGATCAGGAGCGGATCAGTAAGTCACTCGCTGAAGCCGAGCCTCAAGATTTTGCCGAGACCTTCTTGCACGCCAAAGGCCTGTCTTGGGCTGCAGACCTACTGACCCGTTGGCCCGGCGCTTCAGCCGAGACGGCCTCCGACATCCCGCCTGCCTTCACCATCGCTGCAGAATAGGAGGAATGCACATGAAAAACCTTCTCATATCCGTTGCCCTCTGCGCCATTCCTATGAGCGCAGTCATGCCGCCTCCCGCATCGGCGCAGGTCGCAGTCTATGACCCAGCCAATCACATCCAGAATATCTACCAGGCCATCCGTTCGCTGCAGCAAGTGAACCAGCAGATCCGGCAGCTTACGAACGAGATCGCAATGCTGGAAAATATGGCCCGCGACCTCGAAACGCTGCCCGACTCTATCGCAGACGACATCCTCCGCCGCATGCAGCGTATCGAAGATCTGATGCGTGACGCCGAAGGCATCGGCTACAAAGTCGAAGAGGTCGAGCGCGAGTATGAAGAGATCTATCCAGAAACCTATGGCGAGACCCCGCCGGAGAGCGAGGTTCTGGTCGAACAGGCCCGCACGCGCTGGGAACAGTCTCGCACAGCCTATCGCGAAAGCCTGCAGGTTACGGCTGAGGTCGTCTCCACGGCGCGCGCGGATAGTGAAAGCCTCGACCGCCTGATCGGCTCAAGCCAATCGGCGGTTGGGAATCTGCAAGCAGTTCAGGCGGGCAATCAGATCGAGGCCCTGCAGACTGAACAGCTTATGCAGATGGAAGCTATGATGGCCTCGCACTACCGCGCCGAAGCGCTGGAGCGCGCCCGCCAGCTCGCCGAAGCCGAACGTGGCCGCGCCCGGACACGCAGCTTCCTCGGAGGTGGCAGCGACTAATGGACGTGATCGACACCTTCCTCGCGACCTTTATTCGCTACATCGACAGTGGGTTCGGCCTGCTGGCGGGGGATGTTGCTTATCTCACGACCACGCTGATCGCGATCGATATCACGCTAGCGGGCCTGTTCTGGGCGCTCAGCCAAAACAATGACGTGATCGCCAGCCTGCTCAAGAAAGTCCTCTATGTCGGGTTCTTTGCCTTTATCATTGGCAATTTCGCGCTGCTCGCCAATATCGTGTTCGACAGTTTTGCAGAGCTCGGCATAAAGGCTGGCGGCGGCACAATGACCGCTGCTGACTTGTTACGCCCAGGCTATATTGCCAGCGTTGGCTTTGAGGCGGCCCAGCCTCTGCTCGAAGAGATCAGCGACATGCTGGGGCCGATCTCGTTCTTCCATAACTTCATCATGATCGCGGTCATGTTCGTGGCCTGGGCGATCATCATGGTGGCCTTCTTCGTGCTCGCCGTGCAGCTCTTCATCACCATTCTGGAGTTCAAACTCACAACGCTGGCCGGGTTCGTGCTTGTCCCGTTTGCCCTCTGGAACAAAACCTCGTTTCTGGCGGAACGTGTTCTCGGCAATGTCATCACGTCGGGCATCAAGCTCATGGTGCTGGCTGTGATCATTGGGATTGGCTCGACGCTGTTCGGGTCTGTCACCGACGCGTTCCGGACGGGCGACGATGTCACGCTCGCTCAAGTCATGGGAACCGTACTGGCTGCGATTGTCTTCTTCTGGATGGGCATTTTTGCGCCAGGCATAGCCTCCGGCCTCATTACCGGTGCGCCGCAGCTTGGTGCAGGCTCGGCAGCGGGCGCGGCTGCAGGTGTCGCAGCAGGCACATATGTCGCTGGTGCAGGTGGCCGTGCAGTCATTGGAACGGCAGCCAGCGGCGCGTCTAGTGCTGTCAAAGCTGGCGCGTCGATGGCCGGCGCCGCACGCACGTCTTACACGCTCGGATCAGTTGCTTCAGGCAAAAGCGGTGCCGGTGGTGTTACAGCAGGTGTGGCAGGTGTCGCGCGCGCCGGGGGCGATGCTATTCGCCACACTGCAAGCAAACCCATGCAATCGCTTAAAAACGCCTACAGCCAAGGCAGCCAGAGCGCCTGGAAAGCCACAGGCGGCTCTACGTCTGGCGACACACCGAACGCCACGTCCAGTCCCGACCAAAGCCCGGGCTGGGCGCGCCGAATGCAGGCCCGCCAAAATGCGAGCCAGGCCGGTCAGATGGCTGCCCACAGCCTGCGCGAGGGTGATCGCGGCTCATCTGGCGCTGCGCCGCAACTCAATGACAAGGACAACTAAGCTATGGTCTTCAAACGATCTTCCACAAGCTATGGGCCAAGCCCATTTCCTGAAACGCCCTTCCAGAAAGCAGGGCAAGTCTGGGACGAGCGTATCGGGTCTGCCCGTGTGCAGGCCAGGAACTGGCGGCTGATGGCGCTTGGCTGTCTCGGGCTTTGCTTCGTCACCTCCGGCGCGCTCGTCTGGCGGAGCATGCAATCGACCGTTACGCCCTATGTCGTTGAAGTCGATGAGACCGGTGCGGCCCGCGCCGTTACCCCTGCGACCGAGCGCTACACGGCTAATGATGCTCAGATTGCGCATCATCTTGCTGGTTTCATCCAGCATGTCAGAGGGCTGTCAATCGATCCGGTGGTTGTTCGGGAGAACTGGCTCAAAGCCTACGACTTCGTCACCGATCGCGCCGCGACAACACTGAACCAGTACGCGCAGGACAATGATCCCTTCGCCGATGTGGGCCGCAAATCCCGGACCGTGGATGTCGTCAGTGTTGTTCGTGTCTCAGATGACAGCTTCCAGGCCCGCTGGATCGAAAAGACCTATGAGAACGGCGCACTTGTCCAAGCCCAAAGGTTCACCGGCAATTTCACCATCATCACCCAGCCGCCGACGGATGCAGAGACCCTGCGCGCCAATCCGCTCGGCCTTTATGTCCATGCCCTCAATTGGGGCCAGGACCTCGTCACAGGAGACCCCTAATGATCCGATTGCTTCTAGCCACATCTGCTCTCGCACTCACAACTGCTTGCGCAACAACAGACACCAGCCTCCCGCCCATTGATGAAAGCGCGTTCAAGGCGGCCATCGCGGTCACCGAACAAGACGAACGCCCGGTTGAAATCGTAGAGACCGCCGTCCCGCTTCCGCTCCCTGGCCAGATGATGCCGGTGGGTGCCCGCATTGCCACCAATCCCGATGGCAGCGTCACGCGCACCTATACGAGGAGCGTCTCAAGATCTTCAGTTTCTCCGACCGAAGCCATCCAGCAGGGTCGTTCAAGTGCCCTGATCGAGCCTTCGGTCGATGGTTATGTGAATGCCATCCAGGTCTATCCCTATACAGAAGGCGCGCTTTACCGTCTTTATGCCAGCCCCGGCCAGGTCAGCGACGTGGCGCTTCAACCCGGTGAGACGCTCGTTTCTGTCTCAGCTGGCGATACGGTGCGCTGGGTCGTTGGTGACACGACCTCCGGCTCCGGCAATACCTCCCGTGCCCATGTGCTGGTCAAACCCATTAGTGCGGGCATTCGCACAAATCTAATGATCGCCACGGACCGGCGCACCTATCATCTGGAACTGGAAAGCACGGAAGGTGGCTACATGGCGGCTTTGTCCTGGCGCTATCCGCGCGATGAACTTGCAGAGCTAACCAGCCGTAATACCCGCGCCATGACACGCGAGGCGAGCTCCATTGAGCGCGGCCTCACCCTTGAAGGCTTGAACTTCGATTATCGTATGACGGGCGACAGCCCGGACTGGAAGCCCGTCCGCGTGTTCGACGACGGGCGACAGGTCTTCATCCAGATGCCCGAAGAAATCGCGACAACCGACATGCCGCCCCTCTTCGTCCTCGGCGCAGATGGCGACGCAGAGCTCGTCAACTATCGCGTGCGCGGCAACTATTACGTCGTCGATCGTCTGTTCCGCGCTGCCGAGCTGCGGATTGGGGAGAAGAACCAGACCGTTGTGCGCATATCAAAAGGCCAGCGCCGCACAGGCCTTGCGGCCATCTTCGGGGGCTAGAGCCATGTCAGAGCCGATCCCTTTTGATGAACATGCTGAACGGTTGAAGATTAGGTCTAGCCCGAAGCCGGTGACGCGTATCAACCGCAAGGTCCTTATGGTTGGGGCTGGGCTCGGTGTGCTCGCCCTATTCGCCGCCATGAGCATTGCGCTGAAACCGCCAAAAGCGGTCGACCCGGCCGAGCGGCGCGAACTCTACAACACGACCAATACCAGGAAACCTGAAGCGCTTTCGGCATTGCCCGCGGGGTATAGCGAGATCAGCCCCGTCTCTGAGCGTGTTGCCCGCCTCGGCCCACCTATGGCAGGTGATCTCGGCGCAACGATGCTCGAAACCGAGCGCAGCTACGGCATAGAACCAGAATACATCACGCGGTTTGAAGACGACTTCCGTCCCAATCCCGTGGATGAGGCCGCCCGCGCCGCCCGTTTGCGTGAAGCGGCTATGGCAGAAGAGGCAGCAAAGGCACCAGTCTTCTTCCAACTCCAGTCCAAAACCAACGGCCCAACCCCTTCTGAGGCAAGGCCTACTTATCGCGACCCGGCGTTGGACTTCGGATCGGAACTTCTCGCACTTGCAGCTTTGCCACAAGGCGCACCATCAGCCTTCGGTCAGGCAACTGACAGCAATCTCCAAAGCCGCAAACTGGCCTTTGCAGGAGAAGGCCCAGACAGCGACATCTACAATCCGCACCAAGTCGAAGACCCGGCCTCGCCCTATCAGGTGATGGCGGGCACCCTCATTGCGGCCAGTCTTGTGACAGGCATAAACTCCGATCTGCCTGGCACCATCGTCGCGCAGGTGACCCAGCCGGTCTATGACACGGTGACGGGGCAATATCTCCTCATCCCGCAAGGCTCACGCCTGATCGGGCGATATCAGTCGGAAGTCTCATTCGGGCAGAACCGCGCGCTCGTGACTTGGGACCGGATCATTTTCCCGGATGGCGCATCGATCATCATTTCGGCCCCCGGAGCGGACGCCCAAGGCTTTGCCGGGCTGTCCGACCGTACTGACCACCATTGGGACCGCGTGTTCGTCGCGGCAGGCCTGGCGACCATTCTCGGTATCGGCGCTGAACTCGGAAGCGATAGCGACGGAGATATTGAACGCGCGATCCGGCGCGGCACGACTGACACACTGAATGAAGCTGGCCAGCGCGTCGTCGACCGCAACCTCAACATCCAGCCGACAATCAAGGTCCGTCCAGGGTGGCCCGTCCGCGTGGTCGTGACCCGCGACCTTATTCTCAGACCTCACCCACAAGGAGCTAACAGATGACCCTTCGCCTCGGACAATTACCCGATCGCACACCGGTCCGCATGAGTCTCTCGGTTGATCCAGACCTTGCGGCAGCGCTCAGCGACTATGCCGAAGTCTATCGCCAGACCTATGGCCACGAGGAAAAGCCCGAAACGCTGATCCCGGCCATGCTTGAAAGCTTTCTCGGCGGCGATGCCGGGTTCAAACGGGCCCGCCGCGCCCTTCATGCCAATACAGGAGACTAGACCCATGGCACAGATTGGAAGTTTTACCGCAAAGGATGGCAGCTACACTGGCACCATCCGAACCATGACGATCAATGTGAAAGCGCAGCTTGTTCCGAACAAGGAAAAAGCAAGCGACGGCGCACCGGACTTCCGGCTCTATGCTGGCGGCGCTGAACTTGGCGCAGCCTGGCGCGAAGAAAGCAAGAATGGCGAAACGCCCTATCTCTCTGTGAAGCTGGATGATCCGAGCTTTGCCAGCCCCATGCGCGCAGCTTTCTTCGAGAATGAAGCAGAAGGCACAGGCGTCATGGTCTGGAACCGGGCAAAAGCCAACTGAGCAATCGCCCATGTCGTCACCCAGCTATTCAGAAGAGGATATCGAACGGGCCATGGGCACCGTCGCCTGGATTATTGATCTCTACGGCGATGCCTACTGGCCTATCTTCGAAAGGCTGGAAGATGAATTGCGCACCAGACAGACCCGCCACGCGAAACTGCGAAAGTATGCGCAAAGCAAGCGCAACAAGGTAGTCTCGGGCAGTCGTCAGACCTTTTGATCCCAGATTGAATCATGGGCCACGCGGCAGGAATTTCCTAGAACCAGACATAAAGAGCAAAGTGGCGACTGTGTGTTTAGTTGGCATCGTGGGCTGCATACCAGTGCGCCTCAGCAATTCCCTCTATTAGGTCAGCAGGCTCCATCTGGATCTCACTCGCGGGCGCCTCTTCTTCATCTGACAAGATCATCTTTATCGCGCCCTCAACGGCCAGAAGAGCTGAGTTGTCAGTCCGTTGAGCCCATTTGCTAAACCCTGCTTGGTTGTCTTCAAGGGTGTCGAGCGCGTTCTCGAATAGCCTTACTTCCTCAGCCGGGCGTTGATCCATTTGTGAGTCGGTAGCGCTCATCGCGAGAATTGTCTGAATAGCGCTAACGGTCATTTGGATGGCTGTGATTGGCGCAAGTCTGGGAACGGTTACGCGCGATGCGATGTCCTCATGGGGCGGCCCCAGGAATGGATGCTCAGAAATAGACCGCTCGTCGAGTGAGTCCAGAAAGCGTCTCCGCGATATTAGCCAGCTATGGTCCATCGCGGCCTTTGCGTTGACTACTGGTATCAAGGCTGCGTCCTCTGACGTTGCAAAGCTCGCGGCAATCCGGGATGCTATTTTTGACGGACATCGCATCCACGCCTTCCATTCATCCAGTGATTGGATGTGAACAAGAACTATGTAGCGCTGCTGCCAGAGGATCCCATCTGCTAGGGTCGGTCCAATAATGTCACATCGTAGTGTGTTTGTGGCTAAGCCCTTTTTTATATCTCGATACCGACTCTTCATGCGTGCAGAGAACGCTTTGCGAGAACCGTTCGCGACTAGTCGAAACGCGTGACGTGGCTTGCCGCCCGATTTGAGCCAACGTTGGCGCGGATCTTGCCCGCTCGCCGCTGCTTCGAGTGCTGTTATTTCCAGGTCGGCTAATAGCTGTTCAGCGACGTCTAGTTTCTTCGGCGGCTGATCTGCTATGAGGTCCCAAGGCTCTTTTCGAGCTTCATCTACGCGCTGCCGAAGGTCCCCGACATGGGCTGCCAAAGCAGCGGCCCCTTCTGGAAGCTTCGCAATCCGCAATACTAGCTTACCGTTCAACTCGAAAACCAAGTTTTGCAATGGCGTTAGATGGCGCCCTGAAACACCGCCATCAATGTGTGGCTCAGATGGCGCGATGAGTATGTCAGTGTCGCTGTTCACGGCATTGAGATCGTCAACGAGGGCTTGTGGTGCTTTGTGTACACATACACAGTCAAGGAGCTGTGCAAATGCTCTCACAGCCCTGATCAGTAACTCTTCGCCATTGGCGAGATAGCTGGACCAGCTATTCGCTCCAACAGCGTTAGCAACGGCATCAACAATTTCTCTATTTCTGGCAATGGAAGAGTAGGGCGGGGAGTTGGTGCGCGGTATTCTCTTTTCACCGTCGATCGACAAGGCTGTGTTACCGTTTGTATCCACGATGCGGCAGTGTGCTTTGTCTGCGCTCGGTGCGAGCATCAGCATCGCATGGCAATGGGCGACCATTGTCGCGTTCGCGTCGCTCTCTTCAGCCGCTAAAGCTGCTTGGTTAATATTACCTTCGACAATAAGCCCATCATCTTCGACCTCCATCACGATTGGCAAAGCGAAGGGGGTTTCTGCTTGCAATCTCGAAAGCAAGCTTAGGCTTAAATTGTTAGCTGGTCCGGACCCGAGCCAGCTCAACACTATGTCAGCGGAGACACTCGACGCCGCATCAAGAATATCGACGACTTGGTTGATGGGAAGGGCATCGAAATCTAAAGTGACGTCGGAAAGGCGTGTAACTTGATCTTCGGTCAATTCAGAACCGATCAAAGCCGATAGTGTCTTAGACAAATGCTCGCCGTCATGCATGCTCACCAAATGCTCAATTCCTGAGATGATCTCTTCGATAGCAATAAGTGGCAGCCGGGTTTGTTGCGCGCGTTCATGAAGATCGGCGCCGAGCTCCTGAATTTGTACGGCTGCCGGAAATGCAGAGAATCCGTCGCCCTCTACGGCACCGAAGAGGGCTGCAGATGTTGCAAGCTTCGGAGATAGACCGTTCGCTGATGCGTGCTCTAGCCAGTCTTCCGCGATTTTTCTAAGACCACCTTGTTTCAGGCCCTGACAAACCTTTGCCCAGGTGTGCAACTTGCCTTCCTCTCCCGTTTGCCGTGCACGCGTTGAAAATGCGATGGCGTCGATTTCCAGGTGTCCGTAGTATGCTACGCCTGAAACAACCGTTTCCAAGCTCTGTTCCGATGCTGTCATGACCGCAAACTCGGCCTGTCTCGTGCGCGTGGCATAACTTAGTCCATCTAAGGCGTCGCAGATTGCCTCAGCGCGTAGCGCGTGAAGCCCAGAGATTTCGTCTTGTTTTGTATTTACCCTTATCAGGTGTTCCTCGATCAAACGCGTCAATGCCCTTGCTGCATCACTATCGCTGAGACCTATCGAGGCCTTCAGATCGTCTATCTTAACTGTGCCGCCAAGCGCCGCGACGGGGGCTGTTCGAGATAGGATTGCAAGTTCGTTATCGCGAGCTTTGTCAGTGAGCCTCGCTTTGACTTGTTCTCCGATTACTTCTTCGAGGCGCTCGCCAAGAGTGAGTACGTGCCCATACTCTAGAAGCAAGCCATCCGATCGTTTCCAAGGCTCTTTCCACCCAGCCCATTCAGTTTGCGCATCATTCTTGAGATTCTGCCAAATTTTCTCGGCAACCCGTTCATCTGGCTTATTTTCAAGGATAGCCACCAATTTTCCATGCGGGATTAGGATCATATCTTCTGAGCGTATCGATCCCAACACCCATACGTCGTCGCTGCCGGAGACCGCAGCGATCAGCTGATCAAATGCCTGAACTTGGCCACGCCCGATATCGTCCACTATGAAGCCGATAGGGCCAAGGTCGGTGTAAGCTGCCAAGAAAGCCGTCAACGCTTCCGACTCAAATCCGGACGCCGCGCGAACGTTAAACCAACTGCGCTGACGGCGAGTTGATCGCGCAATGTCCCACATCAGCGCCGACTTTCCTGAACCAGATGGCCCCTTCACGACACAAATGCGTTTCCGCTTCAGCGTTTGGACTGCTTCGCCTACTGATTTTGGGCGATGAACTGCTTGCCCCGATGCGAAATGGCCGGGTTGAACATCCACGCCAAGATAGAAACCTTCATCGTGAAATGGCGTAGAAAAGTCGATGGCTTGGATATTGCCCGCAAGTATAACGGCTTCCACGCGCTCCGACTGGAAAACCAACAAGACTCTGTCGATGGCGGCCCGTACATCCGATTTTGCCAACCCCTTTCGGTCGGGCAGTGGTAAAGGGCCGTTCGCATCTGCTAACTCGCCAATCCGCCGAGCTAATGCCAAACAAACCAAGTGGGCAACGAGCGGTGCTAAACCGCTATGGTCGACAAGCAGCCTGCAGGCCTCTGTATGAGGGCTCGGTTCTATAGATACGAAGGATGTTCGGGCTTTTTCATTGCCTCTGAGCAGCGGCTCAAGCCGCGTTTCCATGGCTGGTTTGCGAGGCGCGTTGGAGACATAGCTATTTTCGGTGCGTTGCAGAACAAGCCAGTACTCTGTGTGCGAAGGCGCTTTTGCAATGGATCTCTCCCAAATCGACCTTAGCGCTTCGGCATCCTCTGCCGGCGTCCGTGCGCGCGCTGTTTCACGGGTAGCCTTTGTGTCTATGAGGATGAGCGCATTGGTGCTGTGTAGCTCAAAGTCATCGCTGCCTTCAGGGATAAGTTCTTCAACATCGCATAAACCGACATATCCCTGGACCGCGAGCAGGGCACCATATCGATCCTGATATCGAAAGCCCCGACCTGCATTTGATCCCGCCGACGGGCCGCGACTTGAGTTACGCGGATCGCGTTTTCGCTTTCTATGCTTTGCCATTCGCGCGCCCTCCAAGCTTTTCTGCAACTTGGAGCCAGACGGGTGGGATCTCCGAGTTTAATGCGAGTCCGGCTGTTTCAAGTAATTGAACAAGTGATCCGGGCTTTTGTTGCTGAAGAGCTTCAATTGCCAATTCCAGCTGTGGTGCGTGCCGGGCTGGGTTGGTGAGCAAGAAGCGCTGGCGTTCCAAAACAAAACTCCATTGATCGGAAATCTTGATGAAGAGCCTCTGCACGATGCGAGGTCCGCACCCACATAGGACTGCGCACTGCAGAAGCGCCAACTGCTGGTTGATCGTTTCAGAAGGATAGAGGACGTCCGTCTCTGTGCGCAGCGCGTCGGTTAAAACGAGTTCGGCATGGTCACCGACTACCGGATCACTAGCGCCAGAACACAGATCAAAAAGCCGATTGATTTGTGGACTCTTATCTCCGAGTCTCTTTTCAACTTCCGACAACAGTTCGGTACAATATGAATGCGCATTTACGCGGTTTCCTGCGGTCATGAAAACCGCTAGCGCGATCGCGTGTGAGATAATCGCCCCAGCCATTTCGTCGCTCAGGTCTGCTGCGCTTAGTCCGCCTGCATTCTCGATAGGTAAGTTCGCCGCCTCGTTTTTGTCGCCTGCGCCAATCCTGCGGCTAATTACAAATGCCGCGGTGAGATTCAGCGCCGCTAGCGCTGCGTTTTTCGGCTCTCCGCTTTCTACGGCGAGATCGAACTCACCGGCTTTGAGAAAGATATGAAATCCAGGTGTCGTTGATGGCCAGTCGAGTGTCTCGAACACATCATGGATATCATATCGAAGAGCAACGGCTGCGAGTAATAGCTTGATGTCCTCTTGGCGTGCGCCGACCTTCAAGTCGTCTTCTGGATAATTCCCATCCAGAGCGGCAATTGCGCCCGGCTTTAATGTTGGAGGCTCACTCGCGGGCGTGCCTGAAGTTTCAAAAAGCCATCCAACCAACCATCGTATCTTGGCGTGTAGCATGCGAGATGCTTGATCCGTCTTTGGATCAATGCCCGCTAAGCTATCGACAATCGGGGCTAACTCGCGAAGCGCGGTCTCATGGTCACCCGCATGCCAGGCGCATATCGCCGCTTCAGCGCGCAGCGCCAAGCTATGTGCGTGGATGGAGTCGACCTCGCCGGATACGCCCTCTGCAGCCGCTGCGGCTTCGCAGAACAAGTTTCGGGTTGTTTCATGGTCACCAGAGGCGGCTGTGGCAACAGCCTGTTCTTTAATGGCGTACATGCGTTCGATGTCAGAGCGCTCGTCAATTGCTGGCCGAATGATCTCAAGGATCAATCTAGCTTTTTCATATTGTCCGTCGTGACCGTACACTTTGGCTTTCTGGCGCAATAGCTCGGCATGCGCGGGCATCGCTCTTAGCGCTGCGTCAATGACGCTTAAAGCGGCAACACGATCGTCTTGGAACTCATCCCAAATGACGGATTGGGCGACAATGCACTCAGCTACCAGATCGTCGTCGCCCCAGCTGGCTGCAAGCGAAGCCATCTCACTAAACTCATTGATCGCATCAGCGGCCTCTAGCGTGCCAGCCGACCAAACTCGAACCCACGCCGATTGCACGTGCAATCCATAACCCTTGAAGAAAGCCTTCAATTGCGCAAGCCTGCGAGTCCGCAGAACAGGTTCAAGCGCATCTAAGGCAACGAATAATGCCTTGAGTTCAGCGGGAGATTCGACTGACTGCGCACCAATTATGAGCATAAAGCCACCGACATCAGCGACTTCACCAAACTCAGCTTTCATCGCCTTAACAGCCCCGCTTTGAGAACGAGCCATCAAATCTGGTTCGCGACCGGCTAGCGCTTCGAACAGAGAAATCCATGTTAGGCGCAAGCCCCAATCCAACGTCGTGCCGTGTGAGAAGAGGATTTTGAACAAGGCCATCAAAGTGAGCGCGTCTTGCGGCTCTTTACTGTCTTGTAGACGCGCTTCTCTCATCGCGGCGATTGCGATCGGTTGAAACAGAGTTTTCTCACCGTTCTGCGCCGCTATGTCGACTTGCATCAATCGAAGTAGGTGCGACGTTCCTGGCTCCTCTGGAAACAGAGGTTCCTCGGTGGTGAGATAAACTATCGGCGCAAGTTTCGCTGCGATGGCCTCGCTTTTGTCTTCGTCAAACGACAGTGAGCTTTCGAAAAACTTGACAAAGAACCAGCCTTGCTTCGCGGTGTAGGCGGTCCAAAAAAGGGAGTCTAAAGCTTCGTAGGGGATTGGGCCGCGTTGAATTGTCGATACGAGCATGCCAACCCGGACATCCTTGATAGTTGTCTCGCCAAGATCTTCATGCAAACCTGTTAGAAGCGGTGAAAGACGCATGAATCCTGGTGCGCTCGGCACCGGTTCGATCCATGGCCCGGTCAGGAGATCGAGGCTTGCAGCTGGCTCTTTTATCTCCGGGGCGATCGTGGCTGAGGCTATGGCCGTCGCGCGATCGAATTTGAAAAGAATACACCCGAGACGTTTTAGCAACGCGCGACCTTCATCGGTTGCGTCATTGAGAAGGCGGCGACGGGCTTCCGTGCGCGTGAGTTCAACGGCCTCGCTGACTTGCCCCGAAAGGTCTTCGGTTAACGCGTCTTTTGGCCAACCGCGATGTTCAAGAGACACGATTTTTGCCGCGACCAATTGCGGATGCCCGCCAGAAGTCGCGGTATGGATAAACAGCCCCCACGCATCAGCGATATCGGTTGGCGCGTCAGTGTTCTTTATCAGGCCGGTCACATCTTCAACTGTCAGATAGGACGAATTGCTAACAGCGCTTGCTTCAAGACCGAGCGATTGCAGCGCATTAGGGGACACGGTTCGGGCGCACGTGAACACTACCGCGCCATCTCGGGCTTTCATCCACGAGATAAACCGCGCGAACCGGCGCGGGTGCTGAGCAAGAACGTCAACGTCGACATCATCTAAAATCACGCCGCCTATTTCGCTGCCAAGGGCGACGTCTGTGTAAGCCCGGTCCAATCGAAGAAGTGTCTCAGTCGCTTGGTCTTGGCCGCGAAACTCAGCCACAAGCCAGCGTCGACTATCCATAGCGGCCACCTGTTGGGCGAGGG
>TARA_R110002050_G_scaffold111070_1_pt1 | contig 56272 bp, 46 predicted proteins | sample TARA_R110002050 | Tara Oceans TARA_R110002050 (sample SAMEA4396988) | marine metagenome | biome: Polar Biome; feature: [DCM] deep chlorophyll maximum layer (ENVO:01000326); material: water (ENVO:00002006), including particulate matter (ENVO:01000060) such as... | depth 25 m
TACGAACGTCTTCGTTCGTAATGCCGTCTAGAAGCTCCAGCTTCTATTGTTTGAAGGGAGTGAAACGAGCTAGCGAATGTACAAGCGAGACGCTTGCACGAGGTTGGGGGTTGAATATCCCCTGTTATAGCTAAGAAGATGGATTAAAAAGCTTATTCCTTACAAAGATCCCGAAATAAATTCGGGATGACCGCGATTTTTTTAGTACCAAAGCGGCACAGAATTATACAGCATCTATAAGAAATGCGGTTCTTCTTCAGCTATCTAGATTCCTGCCTTCGAGGGAATGGCGTTGTTTTGTATTTGGGAATCGGAGATTACGGAATTGCTTATCAGATTACCTTGAAGATCCTTCAGAAGTATCTTCAGGATGACTGTATCCGTTGTTTGGGTTTAGGAGTTGGGAAATAAAAATCTCACTACTCACTACTCACTACTCACTACTCACTACTAAAATCTAAATACTAAACCCCCTCAAAGCAAAAATTCTGTTTCTTTCTTTAGCGCTTTTTGGAGGTGCTTTTCGTAGTCGGCTGCATCAACTTCAGTGCAACCAAATCGGCCTAAATGATCTGTGTAGAACTGAGTATCCCAAAGTAAGAATTTGTTGTTCAGTAAGATTTGATGACAGTAGTACAGCGCTACTTTATCGGCTTCGGATTTAGTTTTAAACATGCTTTCTCCAAAAAAAGCGGCTTTTACATGCACACCATAAAGTCCACCCACAAGTTCATTCTTTGCATCATACACTTCTACGCTATGTGCATGCGCCATTTGGTTTAAGATATCGTATGAGTTGATGATGAGGTCGTTAATCCAAGTCGACTCTCGCTGTGCACACGCTTCAACAACGGCGCGGAACTGCGTATCGATTTTAACGTGGAACTTCTTTTGTCTGATAAGCTGAAGTAAGTTTTTGGAAGCATGAAATCCATCTATTGGAATTACTCCACGCTGTGAAGCCGTAAACCATTCCACATTTTCATCCTCTCGCGAATCTGCCATTGGGAAAATCCCTTGGCTGTAAGCTTCTAGTAATGCTTCTGGAGAAATTATCTTCACGTCGTCCATTTCAGAAAATAAAGGCCGAGTAATTACTCAGCCTTTAACTTATATACGTTGATTTAAAACTCGCAATAAAACATAGGTGCCGTTCCGATAGGCGAACCTGGAGGCGCTGGCAATTCTCGAGGAATATCGAATTCTTTTGGCGCTTTAAAGTAGGTTTCTATCATGTCGGATAGTTGCATAGCCATTGGCTCATCTCTTTCACTTAGCATTTCACTAATCGCAGATAGTTTTTTATACACCACTGCTTTAGTAACAGGATTTGCTTGGCTAGAAGCGTGCAATTGAATCAAGTTCATTACAACAACAAAATTCACCGTTTGTTGAATGGAACCGTAATAATCGTCTCCGCCACGCATTGTTACTGTTTTGCGAATAATTCGGTCAATGACTTCACTTAGGCTTGGGCCTTCATTTCTAGCGCCGTATTCAACCAATCTATTTGCTCTTTGGGGATTTAAAATCAAGCTAATTGGTAAATCTGCAGCGGTTTGTGCAATTCCCAAAGCATCTAAACTAGGACCTGTATTTCCGTTAAAAAGCTCTCTAGATGATGCAATTCCAGCTGGGCGAGGTGGAATCAAATTCAACACACTTTCAGGAAGAGCCAGAACTTCTGGAGATATTGTCGCCAATAAAGCATCTAACGCTTTTAGTTGATCAGCTTCTGCCACCACTTTAGGAGTTGCTTGGTTATCGCCTCTCAATTTGTAGCTATAATCTAAACCACCAATCAGCTTTACAGTTCCTTCCACTTGGTAGCGGTGAAAAAAGTAGACCGGAACTAAAACATCTTCAAGCTCAGACATTGAGGTACCCATTGGGATTGCTGATTCGTCGAAGTTTTTAAGAGCTAGCTTACGAACGTCTAAAACTTTTTGGAGCTGAGTGAGAGGATCTGCACCGAAGTCCCACAGATGAGCGTAAGGATGCGCCCCGCCTTGCGGACGAGCATCGCTATCAGAAATATACTTTAGCCCGTTAGACGTCGCATCTTCTAGAATTTTATTGAGCTCAACTTTTTCGTCTACACCTTTTGGAAAATCTTGGTACCCGAATGCGATAGTTACATTGTCCCACTCTCCCATTCCAACGTCATAAGCTTCAGAAATATCAATTTTTCCATTTTTGATGGAAACTTTAGGATGAGGGTAATCCATTACAGACGCATCATTGGTTACGCTGGCGGCAAAATTATGGAAAATACCGAGTGTGTGTCCCACTTCGTGAGCTGAAAGTTGTCTAATTCTAGCCAACGCCATTTCTAACATTCTAGGATCGGTTTCGTTTCCGTTTTCGAATGGCGCCAATAACCCTTGAGCAATCATATAATCTTGGCGAACACGAAGCGAACCAAGTAGCACATTTCCTTTTATAATTTCACCTGTTCTTGGATCGGTAACAGAGCCGCCATACGACCAGCCACGTGTTGAGCGATGAACCCAGTTTATTACGTTATACCGAATATCAAGCGGATGAGCGTCATCTGGCAATACTTTTACCTGAAATGCATCTTTGTAACCTGCAGCTTCAAAAGCTTCATTCCACCAACGTGCACCATCTAACAAAGCGCTGCGAACGGGTTCTGGTGTTCCATTATCCAAATAATACACAATAGGCTCAACAGCTTCGCTTACTTCGGCCTCAGGATTTTTTTTCTGAAGGCGATGACGATTTATAAACCGCTTGGTCATTGGTGTGCCAATTGGCGTTGAGTAATCTTTGTAAGAAGTTGCATAAAATCCACCGCGAGGGTCAAATTCACGAGTTTCAAATTTATCATCAGGAAGTTCTACAAAAGAATGATGTTGGCGAACGGTAATAGCCGTTGGATCTGGAACTACGGAACGAACTTCTCTACCAGGATTGCTTCCTGTAAAGGTAAGCATGGTTTCGAATTCTGTATTTTTTGGGAAATTGAATGTCCCTTCTTTGTAAAGCGAAGAGCGACTTTTGTCGAGGTTGTAATTTCCTTGGTTCATTCCTTTAAGACGACCGATAACATTATGAGCATCGCGCATTAAGTAAGGCGTTAAATCGATTAAGTATGAGCCATTTTCTTCGGCTTCAATCTTAAAACCAAAAAGTATGGATGAGGCGAAGGCTTCTTTAACCGATTTTTTTTCGAGTGCGTTATCCGATTTTGCGATATAATCGAGGTTTGGCTGAACCATCATCAACTTTTGACCACGTTTCTCGAAATAAACAATACGATCGCCACCTTGTTGACTTCTATCTAAACCAATATCGTTTGAACCAACTCCTGCTGCTAGGTAATTCACATAAAGAAATTCGGAGTTCAGTTTATCTACTTTAAGCCAAATTTGGTCTTTGTCTTCATCGAAATAATAGTCGAAAAGTCCCTTTTCCGGGCTTAGGCCTTTCGTTTTTTCCTTGATAGTAGGTAGTTGTGCTAAAGCAGGAATCGTAAAAAGCAGTAGCGCTAAAATCGAAAATATTCGTTTCATAAGTAATCGGATTTGTTAAAGAAATCAGACCACTAAGAAAACGGTTTTTTCTGGGATTTAAAATCCCTAAATAAGCTTTTTACAGAATCGTGAAAGCTTGAGGCTTCAAGAGATGAAAAGCACATGCACATCGCATGCGCCTTTTTTCTACTCGTTGCGCTAATGAGCGACGCAACGAGGTTAACAGATTGGCTGGTTAACTATTCGAAAAACGAAAAATCTGTCTTTACAGGATTTCTTTCTTTTCCATTCTGTTGAAATAGTCCCGAGTCGCTTCCATCACTTTGGGTGAGAGAATAATTGCAACCGTCATAGTTGGGATCGCCATTATCGCGAACATGCCATCAATCAAGTTAATCATAGCAGAAATACTAGTTACAGCACCTAATAAAATGGAGCCTACGTAGTAATAATTGTACGTATGCTGTTTTTCTGCGCCGGCAAGAAAACCGAGACATTTTGTGCCATAATATGAATATGCAAACAATGAACTAGTTGCAAAGATGAACACACATATCATCAGTAAATAAATACCAACTGGTCCTAAGGCTTCAGAAAATGCAGATGCAGTTAATGAAATTCCGTTCTGGTCGCCACTTTTCCAAACATCAGTTACTAAAATTGCTAAAGCGGTCATAGTACAAACAACGATGGTATCGATGAAGGGCCCAAGCATTGCTACTAAGCCTTCACGCACAGGTTCTTTTGTTTTAGCTGCGCCATGAGCTAATGTTGCGGTACCAATACCTGCTTCATTCGAAAATGCGGCTCTTCGTACACCAGCAATTATGATAGCACCTACTGCGCCACCAAGTGCGGCTTCAGCTGTGAAAGCATCGTAAATAATCAGCCATAAATACTCACCGAGTACATCAAAGTGAATTCCTAGAATAGTAAGTACAGAACCCACATATAAAACAACCATTGCTGGAACCATTTTACTGGCCACTTTTCCAATTCTTTTAATTCCGCCAAAAATCACAGCTCCTACCATAACTAGAATAAATAGACCAGTAATTAAGTTGGATGCGAATAATATCTTAGACTCTGGGAAGGTGAATCCTTCGTAATTAGTTACTAAAAAGTCTGGTACATTTGCTGCAAATACCGCAATCCAATTAGGCGTGCTATCTAGCAATCCATTTGGGATTAGAATTATATCTCTAATTGCTTGTGTAAGCTGATTAGCTTGAAATAATGGAAGCGCTCCAAAGAGTCCAGCAACAGCAAAAAGCACAGCTAAGGGTTTCCATTTTTTACCAAGACCCTCTGTAATCATATACATGGTTCCACCTTGAACATCGCCTTTAGAATCTGTTCCGCGATACATAATGGAAAGTGTACAAGTAAAGTATTTGGTAGCAATTCCCACAATAGCGCTCATCCACATCCAAAAAACGGCGCCAGGGCCACCCATTGCTATTGCAACAGCTACGCCACTAATATTACCTAACCCAACTGTTGCGGCTAGTGCGCTTGATAGTGCTTCAAAGTGATTTATATCGCCAGGCGCGTTGGGGTCGTCGTATTTACCACGAAGTATGCTAACTGCGTGCCCAAAATAGCGATATGGGATGAAACGTGAGTAGAACATAAAATAAAGCCCGCCACCTACAAGAAGTAATACGAGCGGAGTTCCCCACATGAACGATGAAAAAGAAGCCAGAATGTTTTCTAAAGTTTCCAGAATAAAAGGGATTTAAAGGTTCTAAAATGAGACTGCACAAGAAAGTGAGAGCACGAACTAAATACAAGCCTTATTTAATTTTCCGAGTTCTCTCTTAGAAAAAATATGTAATCTGTAATTGGAGGCTCAATTTCGTTCTGGCGTAGGAGAAAAGCAATTTGTGCCCGATGGTGCTGCCCATGAATGATAAGATGCTGTAAAATATCAGCCACTTTGTTTGAAAAGACTGCACCTTTAGAGTTTTTATACACTATTATTTCCTCTAATTGCGCTCCAATATCTGAAAGAAGAGCACTATTGTTTTCAAAAAGCGTATTACACTCTTCTAAAGAATAGTTTGGCCAAATTTCTATAATGGGTTCTTTAGCAAGCACTCTATGCGCCCAAACACACTGGGTTTGTAGAATATGGCTCATTAATTTTAGGCACTCACTGTTTTCGTAAGTGACCGCTAAAACATCCAATACTTTTTTATTTGCCCAACGGTCGTATGCTATGAGTTGAGCCGGGAGAATCACTAGATCCCTATTCCAAAGAATTTAGAGGCTCCATTTATTACAAATTGGACACCAATAGCGAGAGCTATAAAGCCCATCATTCGGCTAATTACCGTCATGCCTGTTTTACCAATTAGCTTGTTCAACCATGGCGCAACTCTAAGAATGGCATAGGCAAGAATTGCGGTTATCAGAACAGCTACGCCGTTAATAACATAATCGTATATGTTGGTTGCTTGAGAGCCAAAACCAATTACCACTGCGATACTGCCTGGCCCAGAAAGTAACGGCATAGCTAATGGGCTAAAAGAGACATCTTCTTTCTCCTTAGCTTCTTCATGTTCTTCTTTTGATAGCTTTTTTCCACGGCTTTCAGGGTTTAACATTGCAAAACCTGCGCGTGCAATTACCAAACCGCCGGCAATTCGAATTCCTGATAAACTGATTCCAAAAAAGCTTAGAATATACGTTCCAGCTAATAAAAAGGTGATTAGCACACAAAACATGTACATACTCGACTTCCGAGCAGTACGTGTCATTTCTTCTTCGGTAGATCCCTCCGTTAACGAGAGAAACACTGGCATTGCTGTTAAAGGATTAACAACTGAGAATAGCGAAGTAAAACTTGCAATTAGTAATGCGCCCGCACCAATTATTTGAGTAGAAAAGGGGACGATGTCTTTAAAAAATTCTTCCATTATCCACTAAAGATACGCACCTTTATTGAAAATAAAATGTTCTTTGGTAACAGCTTTTATCAAAGGTTAACTTTATTTCCTCCACTATTATTATATTTTGTCACTGCATAAAATTTACCACTATGAATACTACCGAACTTATCACGCTTAGCGAAAAATTAATTCCATCAGTGCACGAAATTCTCTCGAGAGAAGTAACACGAGATGAAAAACTATTCGCTATCTGCGAACTCCTAGCTGACAAGGTTGACTACTTTGACTGGGTTGGCTTCTACATTGCTGATCCAAGCGGAGCTGAAGTACTTTTACTCGGGCCTTTTGTAGGAGAAGCTACCGACCATACTCGTATTCCTTATGGAAAAGGAATATGTGGTCAAGTGGCTATTAGCCATGAGACTTTTGTTTCGCAAGATGTGCATTCAGAAGACAATTATTTATCGTGTAGCTTTAATGTACATTCAGAGATAGTTGCTCCTATTATGAAAGATGGTGCCTTTGTTGCCCAACTTGATATCGATTCACATCTAAAAGATTCGATTACCCCTGAAAAACGAGAACTTGTTGAAGAAATTTGTAATCTTTTATCTAAAGAGTTTTAATCATGAGTTATTCCCTTACCGACGAAACGTCAATTGATACCCTTATTTTTTGGATTGAAAGTTCTGATGGCAGTATTTCCTATGAAGAACAAAAGGCCGTTCAGCGAATATTGGATAACATGCGTTACGATATGAGTACTTTTCAGAATACTCTAAGCCATATAGCTGCTATGAGTACCGAGCATTTACAAGAGCTTTTTGAAGAAGCTATTTCGCATGTCAAAGGAAATTTTTCTGACGAAGGAAAACGCCTTACATACCAGCTTCTCGAAACCATTGCTGGTAGTAATGGTGATATCAGCAAAGCTGAACAAGAGAAATTGACTCGCTTAAAAAGTGAATTTGGCGTCTAAGTTTTGATTGATAATTATCTCCAAAGTACTAAACAGCAGTTTGAATACTACAAATTACTAGGAGAGCTCAGTTTTGAACAGCTTGAAGAAAACCAGTTGTTCTGGAAATTCAACCAAGAGAGTAATTCAGTAGCCATTATTGTCAACCACCTTTGGGGAAACATGATGTCGCGATGGTCAGATTTCCTTACTACTGATGGCGAAAAAGAATTCCGAAATCGTGACCTAGAATTTGAGGAAGTTATTTCATCAAAAGAAGAGTTGTTACTAAAATGGAATGAAGGCTGGACTTGCCTTTTCGAAGCTCTAAATTCTGTGAATGAAAATAACTGGGAAACAGAAGTTTACATCCGAAACCAAGGCCACACTGTAGTTGAAGCTATAAATCGACAGCTTACTCATTATTCTTATCATATTGGGCAGATTGTTTACATAGCCCGTATGCAAAAAGGTGAAGCTTGGGAAAGCTTATCTATCCCAAAAGGGAACTCTGCAAACTACAACAAAGAGAAGTTTTCGCAGGAAAAACACCACGAGCATTTTACGGATGAATTTCTCGGAAAAAAGGATACCCCTCAAAGTTGAATTGCTCTTTCCTAACAAGCGATGATTTATCTTGTATTTTAGATGCCAGTTAATTCGTTGGCAGGTCTAATAAATTAACTGACATCTTCAAATCTCACTTCTGTGTAGCTACCAAAGTTGCAATATGGAGATTATTACTGTGGTTCACTCTTAAGCCAAATATTCCATCCGTTGAAATGCCTTCCGAAGGTATACTCGTTAGCTTTTGATCATTTAGATAAAAAGTAATTTTCTCAGCAGAAATGTTTACTTCAAAATTATTCTCTGCTGTAGATTCTGTTTTATCCGTAAACATCGTCATCGCGTCTGTAGCCGTCCAACCTTTTATTGTTGCGGTTTCGCTTCCAGCCCTAGTTTTTATCAGGTATTCGCCTGTATTTCTAATCAGAAAATATACGTATTCTTGATTTTCTTTGTCTAGGTTTTTGCCGCCAAAAATCATACCAAAAGCTTCTCTATTACGCCCTTTGGTATCAAATAAGTAGATCTTAGATTTGATATTATAATTACCACTTACAGTATTTTCTGGATGATAGAAAATAGCTGATGGCCCTGTAGTAATATGCCAGCCTGGCGTCATGTTTACGAAATAGATATCGGCAGTTTCGCTGTCATCACCAATTACAGTTTCAACATTTGGATGATCTAAACGTACGCTCCAACCTTCTGGAACTTTTAGGTCTTCACCCTGTGGAGTGGAGCCATCTGGCCGATTTTGCGCTATTAATCCTGTACATAAAAACGTGAGCACAACGAAAGCAGTTGTTAATTTCTTCATCTCTACATCCTTTAAAGTTGTTAATTTAATTTTGGGGAAAGTTACTCCCTACTTCTACTAATGTGGCTTATTTACTACAGCCAATCAACAATGTCGTCTTTCTTCTCTACTTCAACATATTTATTGAAGATTTCATACAGGCTTGCATTTTCTTCGAGCGTTTTACGGCTTACAGCATCGACATAGGCTATAATTCGCCCTTTATGTAAAATGGCGATATCATCGCAAAGGTTTTCAACCACTTCTAGAATATGGCTCGTTATAATTATCGTAACGCCTTTTGCTTTTAGCTTTCGGATAATAGTTTTCATCCGCTCAATAGAAATCACATCTACTGACTCAAAAGGCTCATCCAGAAATAATACTTTAGGCTCGGTTAGCACCGCTGTAACAAAAGCCAGTTTCTTTCTACTTCCCGACGAAAGTTTGTGAATTTTTATTTTAGCGAAGTCTTTAATTTCGAAAAAATCGAGTAAGGCATAGGCCTTCTCAACCAAACCGTTTTTCTCCACCATGTAGATGTCACAAATGTACTCGATAAATTCTAAGCTCGTGAACTGTTCAAAAAGTAATGGTGGCTGAAGTACTGAAGCAATTTGTTTCTTTATAGCTTCTTCGTTTTCATCACCAAAAAGAAGTTCTCTTATAGTGACATAGCCATCATCGTAACTCAACAAACCTGTAAGCACACCAATCAAAGTACTTTTTCCCGCACCATTAGGCCCAATCAAGCCGAAAATGCTTCCCTCAGGAATTTCTAAATCTAATTCTTTTAGAACTACATCTTCGTCGTAGCTTTTAATAAGCCCCGAAATTTTAACCGCGCTAGGCATGAGCTTTTGTTTTCTTTTTGGCAGTAAAATACTTCGCAGCATAGCCTACCGTAAATATACCATACAATAGTAATACTATTTGCAGGTTCGTCATATTCATCATGGTCGTTCCTTCATTATCGGCACGTAGAAACTCGAGAGCAAAACGTAATAGTGCATATCCACCGGTATGAATAAAGAAGATAAGTGGTGATTTTTTATCAGCTTGGAAGTATTTATTGAATACCCAGAGCACAATTCCAATTAACAGAAAGTCACCGGCCATTTCGTAGAGTTGTGTTGCATGTAGTGCTGCGCTCATAGTCGAAGCTTGGTCAACTAAACCATTTTCAAATGAGTACTGCCATGCAGAGCTCGAAATTCTATATTCGGTTTCAAATGCAGGGACAGTAGTTCCGTACCGTGGAAATTGAACACCTAAGAACGACGAAGTTGCTTTGCCATAAGCATCTCCATTTAGAAAGCAACCAATTCTTCCTAGCCCTTGGCCAAGTAAAATACCTGGAGAGAGAATGGAGAAATACTCCCAATAGTTCATCTTATTTTTGCGAGTGTATAGCCATCCACCAAACATCCCACCAACAAGTCCACCAGTAATGCTATTTCCGGCGCCGGTTAAGCTTAAAATGATGCTTGGATCGGCTAAGAATCTATCTGACTCCCAAAATAGATAATGCGAAACGCGTGCACCAACAAGTGCCCAAAGTATTGCCCAAAGAACCAATCCTTCAAACTTATCTACTTTTCCTCCATATTTCTCTACGCGTTTATAGATCCACCAAACTGCAAGCACAATAGAAATGAGAAAGTACATTCCTTCGTAAAAGTATATTTGATTAAATCCCAAATCGAGATGTATTGGTAACATAAATTCTTTGCTTACTTAATTAAATTTCTAATCCATCCATAAACGTTTTAGAACCTGTTTTTTAAACAGACTCACAAGTACATCCATATGTCTCCAAAGGTAAATGCCTATCACAACAATAACCACGCTCATTATAGTAATTCTGTACCACTCTAAACCTTCTAGTGGTACAAAAACCAAATAACCAACCGTAAAAATAGCGAATGAAATTAAAAAAGTTACTTTTTGTGGAATAATTGGATGTTTATAACTGAACGATGAATACGTTGCTTTCTGATATTGATAATAAGAACTCCATATAAAAAGGAGCATAAAACAGAGGAAGAAAAAGCTATTTCCTATAAATATCTTAACAACATGCCCTACTTCCGGTATCAAAAGAATCTCGAAAATAGTAATGAGATAAAACACGAACAAAGGCAACAAAAACACTCCTAAAAACCGCTCTTTAAGCTGTTGCTCCAATTTTATGGGAAATTGAAGATGCATGAGTAATTCTCGGTTTTCGTAACCGTACATATTGGCCATTCCCATTGCCAACAGTGCAACAGGTATTCCCGCCAAAATTGTGGGAATTAAAATAGATTTTGCCATCGGATAGTTAAGCTGCATTAACAATGGCACATAAACCAACGGAATGATGGCAAGCGTTAGCACCTGAAGCTTGTTGTAAGGATGAATCATTACATAATAATAGTATTTACCAGCGTTTCTGCCCAATACTTTACGTAAGAAAACCCAAAGTTTACTACTTTGCTCTTCAGCTTTTTTTACGGTGGGGTTTAATAGCCCTTGTGAAGTTTTGTTGAAATGATCAACGAGTATCAGCCCTATCAAAACCACAAGAAAGAAAATGATTGTAGATGCCGTAACCCAATCGTACTCTAACCTTACTGTTCTTAATAATAAACCACCTGGTAGCCAAGAAAGAAAGGCGTTTATGGTATCAACTTGTGGAATAATTTTTGTGAATATTTCTTTCGAGTTGTCAGAAAATATAGAAACAGCTTCAAATAGCCCGAATACAACAATTAGAAAGCCTACCATTACAGCTATAAACCTACGTTCTACAATCCGTAAGAACCGATGTTTAATGGAGTAAATAAGTACATAGTTAAAAGTTACTGCAAGCACACCAACTAGCACTTGGTAGAAGTGCGAAACTTGTAACATCAAGAAAATAATCCAAGTGAAGTTGTAAATAATGTTTACAGGGTGGCAAAAACCAATCCACATTAAATAGCGGGAAAGTCTTTTTAGGGGAAAGCCAAAGCCTAAAAGTTTTCGGTTTTCTTCGAGATTCAATAACCTGAGATTGGTAAAAGAAAAATGCATTATCCAATAGCAGTTGGTAAACACGAGTAATAGAAATAGATAGATTTCTGGGGTGAGCCATGGGATTTGCGTTTTCATCCATGGGTCGGTGTCTAACAGACTTACAACTATAGCTGTACCCACAAGATTGACAAGCATTACGCCTAAAAACATGATATAGCCTATTAATAACAGTAGCTGTACCTTGTTTAGGTTGGAAACAAAAATTTTCCAGTTAAGAAATAATAGCCTTGCGAACATTCTTAATGATACTGAATTTGAACTAAGCTTTTATGTTGAAGTGCAAACTAATTGAAAATTAATACTCTGTTAATCATCGCCCTTATACTTCCTACTTCGTTTTGCTTAAGTTTTGACCTTTTCTACAGATGTTGAAACAACGCTCTTGAATTTCTTAGTATAATAAAAAAAGCAGTTCCCGAAAAGAAACTGCTTTTAAATCATTTATTCTGCTCTTGTTTAAAAAGCGATACCTACCGTAAGAGCAATGGCTCCGTTTTTTGCTTCTTCATTGAAATTATCTTTAGCTGCAGCAGTAAGTCCCGCGGTGTAACGTACTCCTACTCTAAACTTACTTACATCAACACCCGCGCCTACAATTACACCGAAATCTGTATCTTCGGTTTGATCATCTAAGTTTAGAGATGCATCATCGTTTTTAATCTCAGACTTTATATTAAATCCCATATATGGCCCAAAATATACATTCGGTTTTACGCCAGGTGTTGGGAAACCAAACTTAAGAAGCACTGGAACTTGTAGGTAGTTTACATTGAAACTTGCGTCCGAGTCTTCGATATTTGACCCATATTGACTATAAAGAATCTCTGGCTGGATAGACATTGGAGTGGCAGGGATGTTGAAGTCAACAAATGCCCCAACTAACACCCCTGGCTTATATTCTACTCCATCAACATTATTGAATGTAGAGTAATTAAGCCCACCTTTAATACCAAACTGGGGGAGTACTTGGGCTTGAGCTTTTTGGGTGCTAAAAGTTACTAATGCTAAAAGGGTAAGTAGAAAGCTTATTTTAAATGTGTTTCTCATAATGGTTTTTTAAATGAAAATTCAATCAGTTAAAACCATTTTCTAAAAATATGTTCCGAATTTCTAAGTCAGTGTTTTCTATAAATACTCTTTTAAATACTTACCTGTATAGCTATTTTCAATAGTAACTATTTCTTCGGGTGTGCCTTCAGCTACAATTTGTCCGCCACCAAAGCCACCCTCAGGTCCCACATCTATAATCCAGTCTGCGCATTTTATTACATCTAGATTATGTTCAATAATAATCACTGAGTGCCCCGCATTTACAAGCTCGTTAAATGCATCCATTAGCTTAGTAACATCTTCAAAGTGAAGACCTGTTGTAGGCTCATCAAAGAAATAGACAGTGTGTTCTGAGTTTTGCTTTGTGAGAAACCTTGCCAATTTCACTCTTTGCGCTTCGCCACCTGATAGCGTAGTTGCACTTTGTCCCAATTTCAAATAACCCAAGCCAACCGCTTCTAATGGAGTCAGCTTATTGGTGATTGTAGTTTCGTCTACAAAGAAATCGAGTGCCTCAGAAATTGGCATGTCTAAAACATCGAAAATACTTTGTCCTCTGTACTTTACAGCGAGCACATCTTTTCTGAATCGCTTACCGTTGCACACTTCGCAGGTAAGTTCAATGTCTGCCATAAATTGCATTTCAATTTTTTGAACGCCTTCACCTTGGCAAGTTTCGCATCTACCACCAGGAACGTTAAATGAAAAGTGCCCTGGAGTATATCCCATAATTTTAGCCTGACGAGTATTTGCGAACACGTCACGGATTCCATCAAACGCTTTGGTATATGTAGCAGGGTTTGATCGAGTAGATCGCCCAATTGGGCTTTGGTCAACCATTTCAACATTGTGAATGGATCCTATTCCAGAAATATCTCTAAACCGCCCTACTTTTTGATTGTAAGCTCCGATGTGCTTTTGAATTCCTCCGTAAAGCGTATCGTGCACCAAGGTAGATTTCCCAGAACCTGAAACACCTGTTACCACAACCAACATCCCCAAAGGAAATTCTACCGTTACATTCTTAAGATTGTGTTCACTAGCGCCCTCAATTCGTACACTTTTTCCGTTCCCTGGCCGGCGCTTTTCAGGAACTTCAATTTCTTTTCTTCCACTTAAAAACTTCCCCGTTAAAGAATCGGATTTTATCAATTCATCATACGTGCCTTGAAAAACCACTTCTCCACCATGAACTCCTGCAAATGGACCGATGTCAATAATATTATCTGCGGCTTTCATCATTTCTGGGTCATGCTCTACTACAAGTACGGTATTTCCAATATCACGAAGTGACTCTAAAATACTTATCAATCGATCATTATCTTTTGGATGAAGGCCTATAGTCGGCTCATCAAGAACATACATACTACCGATTAGTGAACTCCCCAGAGCATTGGAAAGGCTAATTCGCTGAGACTCTCCACCACTTAATGTGTTTGCAAGTCGATCAAGCGTTAGATAATCTAAACCAACTTCATCAAGATATTTGAGCCGTTTTCTAATTTCATACAGAATTTGGCCCGCCACACTTTGTTCAAATTCAGTGAGCTCTAACTCGTCAAAATATTTACGAGCGTGACCGATTGTAAGTTCTGAAACTTCCCCAACATGCATATCGCCTACAATAATGTATTGTGCATCTTTGCGAACACGGTATCCTTCGCATTCTGGACAACGGCTATAACCACGGTAACGAGAATACAATACGCGCATATGTACTTTGTACGCTTGATTTTTCACTTCTTCAAAGAAGTTCCAAACACCTATGTAGCCATCTTTACCGTTCCAGATAATGCTTTTGACTTCTTTCGGTAAATCGATATATGGCGTATCGATTGAAAATTTCTCACTAGCAGCTACTTTTATTAAATCTTTTAGATGTGAGCTAAATTTCTGGGAACTAAACGGAGCAATAACACCGTCTCTGATTGTCATCTCGGGATCCGGAATAACTAAATCTTCGTCAATACCTGCCACTCGTCCAAAACCTTCGCATTTCGGGCATGCACCAAACGGGTTGTTAAATGAAAACATTTGTGGAGTTGGCTCCATAAACTCAATGCCATCCAATTCAAACCGTTCACTAAAAACGAGTTCTTCTCCATCTCGCATTTTAATGGAACATCGACCACTTCCTTCCTGAAAAGCTGTTTCTAAAGAACCTGCAATTCGTGTTAGCGTAGCTTCGTCATCTTTTACCGCCAGCCTATCTACTAAAACTCTATACTGAGTTGCCTTTATTTTAACCCCACTCTGGTTTGGATCGGTCAAGTCTAGAATCTGCTCGTCTTTCATATTTAAAAGTCGAGTAAATCCTTTTTCCTTCAGAACTTTTAGTTCTTCTTCTTGCTTATTCTTTCTATTCGCGGTAATTGGAAAAAGTATATAGAATCGAGCGCCTTCTTTCTGAGTTTCAAAAAGCTCTTTGATAACTGTTTTAGTACTGTCTTTCTTTACTTGCTTGCCAGATACGGGAGAAATTGTTCGCCCAACCCTCGCAAAGAGAAGCCTTAAATAATCATAAATCTCCGTGGTAGTACCAACGGTTGAACGAGGGTTACTCGTGGTCGTTTTCTGCTGAATTGCCATAGCAGGAGAAATGCCCTGCATAAAATCCACTTCGGGCTTATCCATTCGTTCAAGAAACTGCCGGGCATAACTCGATAAACTTTCAACATAACGGCGCTGACCTTCAGCATAAATCGTATCGAATGCCAAACTTGATTTCCCTGAACCTGAGACACCCGTTACTACGGTGATTTTATTTCGAGGGATCTCGACGTCTATATTTTTAAGATTGTGCGTACGCGCGCCCCTAATAATTATAGGCCGCTCTTGTGCGTGTACTTTCGCTTGTGTTGTAGACGTGTTGTTTTTTGCCATAGTAGATAGTTATCGAACCCTGAATATATGGTTTTGAATGGTTTGAATAGATACTATTTATAACAATTATTAACCGATACGGATTCATATCAATTCATTTCTTTTCTTTTCGCTGTAAGTACCAACATTTAGAACAAAAAAAGGCGCTGGTTTCAACCAACGCCTTATGAACTAACTAACATTTAGGAGTGAACTAACAATCAAAAATATCTTAATCTAATACTACCGCCTGATGTTTTGGCTTTAAGCGTAATTCCACCACCATTTAATGTGCCAGTCATTTCATCACGTTCAACACGACCTTTAAAATTTTCAAAAGAAGCATCGACTCGACTTCCATCTAAATCAACATCGTATCCTTTGTCTTGAGGAACCGTAATGGTGATACTTCCACCTGAAGTCTTTAAATCGATGTAATCTTCAGGAGCTTCGATTTTAGCGCTAATTGAGCCACCACTAGTTCGAGCTGTTACACTTCCACCTACAGATTCAATTCCTATACTCCCACCAGAACTTTTGAGGTCAACATTCCCTTCCACATTCTTTGCTTCGATTCTTCCGCCACTTGTAGAGGCTTTTACATCACCAGTAACTTCTGCAATTTTAATACTACCGCCTGAGGTTTTAAGATCTAACTTCCCCTTTATATTGTCGGCACTTACCGAGCCACCGCTTGTATTCCCTTGCTGATCTCCAACCAAGTTTTCAATCTTTATGCTTCCGCCCGAGGTCTTAATATTTGTCGCAGACTCTCTTGGCGCATAAATAACAAACCCAATTGAAACGCTATTTCTGTTCCAACTAAATCCATTTTCTCTTCGAGCATGAGCCGTTACTGAATTTCCGTTTTTAGAAAGGTCAATTTCCCAGCCTTTTAAATCTTTATCATTACCTTTAATGTACTTCCCTCTCTTTCTAACGTACATTTCTACGGTTACTTCATCGGTATCTTTACCGATTACTTTAATGCTTCCGCCTGAAGTTTTCACATCAATTTCAACGCCACTATTTGCCGCAAACTTCTCCACCCTAAAGGCATCTCTAGCCGACTGAGCCCAGCCAAGTTTTGCATTAGCTAGCATTAGTACAAACATCACTATAAGTGAGAACCCTAATTTTATGCTAAATTTTCTGCTGTTATTATTTTCCATTTAAATACTCCTTTTAGATTTAATCTGAGAAAGCCTTACGCCCAAACTCTCAGGTTGTTTCATTCTGTTGATAGACGGTTCATTTTTTTGTTAGTTACCAAGTATTTAGACTAGTGTTTCGTACTAAGCAATTGCGTATTTTTTCGGCGCTTAATCAAAATATTTTTATATGAAATTACCTTTTGTACTTGCGAAGAAATTTGTTGCTGGGGAAACTTTTGAAGAGTCTATCCCTAAAAGCCGTTATCTCAACGACAAAAATCTAAAACTAACTCTCGATTTACTTGGCGAAAATGTCAAGAGTAAGGAAACAGCAGACGCTACTGTTGAAGCTTATATTCAACTTCTAAACGGCATAAAAGAGCAAGGGCTAATAAGTAGTATTTCCATAAAACTAACCATGCTGGGGTTAGATATTGACCGTACGTATTGTACCGATAATCTTTTTCGACTGTTGGATGTAGCCAAAGAACAAGATCAGTTTGTTCGTATCGATATGGAAGGATCCGATTACACACAAATCACCATCGATATTTTTAAAGAAGCTTTTGCGAAATATGGAAAGCATGTAGGTACGGTTATTCAAACTATGCTGCATCGTACAAAAAATGATATTATTGAATTAGCTGAGTTGGGCGCTGACATTAGGTTGGTTAAAGGTGCTTATGGTGAATCTGCGAGTTTAGCGCTTCAAAATATGCCCGCTATTAGAGAATCGTTCAAAGAATGTGCAAAAATCCTTCTCGAAAAAACGACTTACCCTAGGTTTGGTACTCACGATGATGAGCTTATAAATTGGTTAAAAGAGTATACCTCTGAGCACGATATTTCCAAAGAGAGTTTCGAAATACAGATGCTTTACGGTTTACGTGAAGAAACGATGGTACAACTTACCAACGATGGCTATATGACGCGTGTTTATGTGCCTTTTGGTACCGACTGGTTCCCTTATTTTAGCCGTCGCCTTATGGAGCGAAAGGAAAACATCTGGTTCGTGTTTAGCACCATGTTTAAAAAGTAATTGGCAAAGAAACTGTGATGAATTAAGTTGCCTTACACTTAATCCCAACTTTCATGAGCTATTTACTCACTCCATCATTTAGCATCATTGTGATTGGCGTCCTCTTTGTGATTGCAGGGATTCTTCATTTTATAAAGCCAGATCCTTATTTACGAATAATGCCTTCCTTTATACCCAATCCTAAAGCCATGGTTTATATTAGTGGCGTGTTTGAGGTTATTGGAGGGATTGGTTTCCTAGTTCCAGAATTTAGATATCTAGCTGGTTGGGGATTGATACTACTACTTTTCGCAGTTTTTCCAGCCAATATTGAAATGTTTTTTAAGGGCTATAAGAAACATGGATTCTCGATATTTACTTGGGTTGCCCTTATTCGCCTTCCTATTCAATTTGTATTGATGTTTTGGATATATTGGGCTGGTATTAAATAGCAAACAAAGTCATTTTTGGGCTACCAAATTTACGAGCCATCTACATCATGAGTTTTAAAGCTCTTTTAAAGTATATATTTCCTTTTGTGTTAGGTCTTTTATTCCTACCTATTCCTTTGCTTCGCGATTTTCATTTTGAGTCGGCCATGATTGCAGGAACCATTGGTGCTATTTGGGCCGCGTTCAAGATGTTGAAGTCAACTTATGCTCAGGATAAAGCCTCAACACATCCTATAATTAGGTTCGTATATATCTTCGGATTACCTGCATTCTTATTTTCACTTGTTTCTGGTTGCTTAAGCTGGCATGGCGTCTTTTTTTGGATTCTAACGCCCATTCCATCCATACTTTTTGGTGCCGCTTTAGGTCGTTTTGTTCGCTCCTTAAATTCCTCCTTCCCAAAAACACTTACTTTTATTGCTCTAGTGCTTTTTGCATTCGGAAGTTTTCTTCTTGAGGTCATCAACTTCCCTCAAGTGTATTTCTTCAATCACATTTGGGGAACTTGGCCAGGACCTATTTACGATGAAACCGTAACTGTTACCAAAAGCTACGTTTACTTTCGCAGCATAACTGTCTTGTGGATATTATTTCTGTGGAATTTACCCCGCATTACACGCCTTAGAATCAATCAATTACTTGCTGGCTTTTTTGGAATTTGTTTGATCGTTTGCTATTTCTTCTTATCCCAAATGGGGATTATAACTCCAAGAAGCGTACTGAAAGAGGAACTCTCTACACACATTACAACTACACATTTCGATTTGTATTTCGATTCCAATAATTATTCGGAAGCTGAAATTGAGTATTGGGCTTTAAAGCATGAGTTCTATTTCAATCAAATTACTGTCGCTTTAGAAATAGAATGGCCTAGCAACCGCCGTATTGAAAGCTATCTCTATGCGAATGCTTGGCAGAAAAAAGAACTTGTTGGAGCAAAATACACAAGCTATGTACCCATCTGGCTATCTCAAGACCAATTACATATTGCCAAACAGCAATTAGATGGCGTTTTAAAACACGAAATGGTTCATGCTATTTCAAAGCAATTTGGCAATTCATTATTTAATGGAAGTTGGAGTATTGGTTTGGTTGAAGGTGTTGCTGAAGCTATAGCTGCGGATGCTTCGCGAGAGTCTACACTAGCACAGATTATTGCTTCCGAACAGCCTTACCCATCCGTTCAGCAAATGCGAAATGCATTTTCTAGTACGGGCTTTTATAGTAGTGCAGCATCTATAAGTTATACAACAGCAGGTGCTTTTGTTCAGTATTTGCTTCAAAACTATCCAGTACAAAATTTCAAACAAGCATACCCAAATTCTGATTTTGAGCAAGCTTATGGTATTCCGTTCGACTCGCTAGTTATTGCTTGGGAAAAAACCTTACCTCCTGTTGTTATCGACTCTATTGATATACAAAACTCCGAATTTCTTTTTGGGCAATTGTCTCTATTCCAGAAATCTTGCCCACATTCGGTTAGCAAAGAACTTCACCTTTGGGATCAGTATCAATTTCATAAAAGCGTTGAGGATACTACTTCAGCACAAAAAACCATTTCTGATTTGTACTCCCTCAATACTGAGAACCTTTTAGTGAAACGCGAGTGGATTAGCTCACAATTAAGTAATGGCGCATATAAAACCGTAATTGATGCCGTAACCTCTAATGATACTCTCCTTACGTTAAAGCTCTTAAAAGCTGATGCTCTTATCCTAAACGGAGATTTTGACGTGGCAACCCAATCTCTAAATTCTTTAAAGCAGAATCTAACCGAGCAAACAGGCCGTAGCTTTCGCTATTCTTACGTTTTACGTTCCGATTCCACAAATTGGACTCACTTCCTAGCGGCTCGTTATCAAAAAAGCCTACCGAGCATGGAAAAGTTTAACACACTTAATGTTCCCAACCAGATGCTTATTCTCTCGGAAGCCATAGATGCAAAAAAATACACCCTGCTACCTCAATATTCTTATCCTGCTTTGCATAACCCTTTAAACCCCGATTGGTTTGATGTTTATGAAGTGCTTATCGATCGATTAATCTTCTTGAAATCTTTTGATGAAGCCCAACAATGGCTCGATAAATTATCAAACATCGAGCTCCGTGCTCGTTATCAGGAACGACTAAGTCAGCAAAAGGATTGGTTATATTTTATGAAATCTTACTAGACATCAGTTTTATAAAAAAGCACTTTAGTACTACCACTCAATTCTTTTATCTTCTTTTTTAAATATTAAAAACTCTTGTTATGGACAACGAAATTTTTGAACCGCTGACATCCTACATAGAATACTCTGAGGATGAAATGAAAAAGCGTGCTGCCGACTTTTATGCGAATGTTAAACGGCGAAGAACAATCCGCGAGTTCTCAAACCGTCCTATTCCCCAAGAAATTATCGAACACTGCTTACTTGCCGCAGGAACTGCACCAAACGGCGCAAATAAACAGCCTTGGCATTTTGTAGCTGTTAGCGACCCTGAGGTAAAAAAGAAAATTCGTATTGCTGCAGAAGAAGAAGAGCATGAGTTTTATAATCGTCGAGCTCCACAGGACTGGCTGGATGATTTAAAAAAATTCAGAACCACCGAGAACAAACCTTTTTTAGAAACAGCTCCTTATTTAATTGGCATCTTTGCGCAATCTTACGGCCTCGATGAAAATGCTAATAAAGACAAACACTACTATGTAAAAGAATCGGTAGGTATTGCAACAGGTATTCTCATAACGGCATTACACGAGTCTGGATTGGCAACTTTAACACACACTCCAAGCCCAATGGGCTTCCTAAATAAGGTAATGGGACGTCCAGAAAATGAAAAAGCCTTCCTTTTACTTGTAGTTGGTTATCCAGAAAAAGGAGTAGAAGTCCCAGTTATAACAAAAAAACCACTTCATAAGATAGCTACATTCATATAAAAAGCGAGAAAAACTAGTATTTCAACTCCTTACATTAGGATTTACTCATCAGTAGAAGCTTCTAATTTAATATGGTCTAACTGTAATCGATTGTAAAAAGCGCAATCTTTGCATGATAAAATAAACTACTAGACTATTATGAAATATAGAAATTTACTGAGCTTTATACTTGTTGCAATATTTGCAACCACTTTTACTACTGCCCAAACTGCCGAAGATAAAACTTGGGTATCTTTAAATGTTGGTCATTTCGAATACAATGGAGACCATGCGAACGAAATGCTTGGCTTCAACATCCCAAAAGATATGACCTACGGATTTGGAGTTCATCGCTACTTAGATAAGAACTTTAATCTTCAATTTACTTCAAACTATGGCGTGCTTGATAACGAGTACAATCCAAAATTTGAAAAAAACTTCATTAGTAATAAACTTCAACTTCAATATAAGTTTGCAAATGGAAGCATTCTTAAAGAAGATGCTACAATTCAACCATACATTAATGCTGGATTGGAAGTAACTCCATTTTTTGGTGGCGACAAAGCCATTTACAATCGTACTATCATCGCACTACCTTTTGGTATAGGTGTAGACATCCCGTTGAACGAGTCTGCTGCTTTTGTTTATCAAACCAACTACAGCCGTACTTTTGCCGATGGCCTTGATGGAAACAACAACTACAACAAACAAAATCACGATGATTTCTTAACACACACTATAGGAATCAAATTCAAAATTGGTGGTACTAAAGATACTGATGGCGATGGCGTTAATGACAAGGTTGATTCTTGTATTAACCAACCAGGAACTGAAGCAACTAATGGCTGCCCTGATGACGATGGCGATGGCATTATCAATAGCCAAGATTTATGCCCTTTTGTACCAGGTTTAGCTGAACATAGAGGCTGTGCTGATACTGACGGTGATAAAATTCCTGATTTTGAAGACGAATGCCCAAAAATCCCTGGTCTTGGCGAATTTAAAGGTTGTACTGACACTGATGGCGACAGCATCGCAGATAATATTGATAGTTGCCCAACATTAGCTGGTTCAGCTACTACTAACGGTTGCCCTGATACTGATGGTGATGGCATCAAAAATTCTCTAGATAATTGCCCAGACGCAGCTGGTACAGCAGCAAATAATGGTTGCCCAGATTCTGACAACGATGGTGTTATCGATTTAAATGACAAATGCCCTAAACTGGCTGGTGCACCAGGCAACGATGGTTGTCCTGAAGTTGCTCAAGAAGTTAAAAAGTCATTAGATACTATTTTCACAAACTTAATTTTTGCTTCTAATAGCTCTTATATCGACCGTACTTCGTTCGATGATTTAGATGAGCTTGCTAGAATTATGTCAAATGACAAAAACCTTCGTCTTAGCATAGAAGGCCATACTGACAATAAAGGAAAAGCTGAATACAACTTATCGCTATCCTCAAAAAGAGCTGCTTCTGTAAAGGAATATCTAGTTACAAGAGGTATTAGTCCTCTTCGTATTAAAGCAGCAGGCTATGGTGAAACCAAACCAATTGCTTCTAACGAAACTGCCGCTGGGCGAATAAAGAATCGTCGTGTTGAGTTAAATATCTCATACAACTAAACTACAATTTGATTGTGGTCAAGCCTCTGCTTTAAAAAGCAGGGGCTTTTTTTTGGACTATATTTTTGGCTAGTTTATTAAGCTTAGCTATATAAGTTAGGAACTTTAAAAGAGAAATGTAGTTGATATAGCTGACGAATAAACTATATCAATTGCTATGAAATCAAAGATACTATACAGCTTAGCTGTTATTCTAACATTAAGTTTGGCTTTTACCCAACAAACGTTTGCCCAAACCGAAGATAACCCAACTTGGGTTTCTATATATTTTGGTCATCATGAATATGATGGCGATTTCGGTAATGAAATGCTTCAATTCAACATCCCAAAAGATCCTGGCGGAGGAATTGGTATTAGCCAGTATCTATCCTCTTCTTTTGATCTAGACCTTTCGCTATACCTCGGCAAACTAGATACTGATTACGATGATAACTTCGAAAAACTAATGCTGAACGGGAATTTAACTGCCAAGTATAAATTCACCAATGGCTACGTCTTCAAAAAGGAAAGTGCTATTCAACCTTACGTTTTTGCCGGCGCCGGTCTAACCTATCTTTATCGAGGTAAGTCAAGTATCGACGATGGAACTTATATTCAAATTCCTTTGGGGATTGGGTTCGATATCCCGCTTTCAGAAAAAGTACAAATTGGTATTAAATCTACCTATAACCGAACGTTTAGTGATTATTTAGATGGCGAAACCAACATTGATAATAATAACCACGATGATTTTTTAGTACATACTATTGGGCTTAAATTTAGCCTTGGTGGTGCACAAGACTCCGACGGTGACGGTGTAAATGACAAAGATGATGATTGCCCTAACCAAATTGGCGAAATAGATACTAACGGCTGCCCAGATCGTGACCGAGATGGAATTAAGGATAGCATTGATCGTTGCCCAGCAATTTCTGGATTAGCTGAGTTTGCAGGTTGTGCAGACACCGATTTAGATCGCATTCCTGATTATGAAGATGAATGTCCTGAAATTAAAGGAACGTCTCAGTTTAAAGGCTGTAAAGATACAGACGGTGATATGATAGCCGACCCTGTTGATGCCTGCCCTGCTGAAGCTGGAACTTCCGCAACAAATGGCTGTCCTGATAATGACAAGGATGGTATCCGCAACTCTGATGACTCTTGCCCAGAAATTGCTGGTACAAAAGCTGGTAACGGTTGCCCAGACACTGATGGTGATGGCTTTATTGATTCCCAAGATGCTTGCCCAAAAGTTGCAGGAACTGCAGATGGAAATGGCTGCCCGGTTGTAGCTGAAGAAATTCTGAAAGAAATTAATGTGATTTTTAGCAATCTCAATTTTGCTTCAAATAAAGCAACTATCGCCCCATCGTCGTTACCGAGCTTAGATCGATTATCTCAGATTATGAACGAAGACAAAGCCTTAGTTATAAGCATTGAAGGGCATACGGATAGTAGTGGAAATGATGATTACAATCTTCAACTTTCTCGCGACCGCGCACTAGCTGTTAAAACGTATCTAATTAGAAAAGGCGTTGCTGCAGAGCGTATCTCGTCAACAGGGTATGGCGAAACTCAACCATTAGCTTCAAACGAAACTGCTGATGGAAGAAATAGAAATCGTCGAGTGGAGCTGAATTTATCCTATAAAAAATAACTCTACTTGCATTAAGCCACTACCTAATCGTAGTGGCTTTTTTCATTCCCTTCTCTCAAGTAAAAAGCCATTAATCCCCTTTTTTAACCTTCTTTTCTTTATATCTTAGCGTGTGTTAACGTTTAAAAAGGCATAACTATCGCTACCAATAAAGATTCAAAAAAGAAAAAGAGTTTTAAACGAGAAATCGTTGAGTGGACAATTATGCTTGGAATTATTGGCTCTCTCTATGCCACTGGGCTACACACGGAAGTTATAGGCAGCTTACAGCGCGTTCTACTGTGGACTGGCATCATTACTCCAGATACAGAACTTAATGCGTCAGAGATTGTTTCAGCGAGCTACAACTTACCTTTACTTACACTAGACGAAGAAACCTTCCGGTTTTCAGAATTTAAAGGTAAAACCATCTTTTTGAATTTTTGGGCCACTTGGTGTCCGCCGTGCATCGCTGAAATGCCCAACATCCAAGCGTTATATGAAGATATTGATGATGATAACATTGTTTTTGTAATGGTTTCTTTGGATGAGGATAAAGACAAAGCTCGTTCTTTTTTAGAACGCAAAGAATTTACCATGCCAGTATATTTTCTAAACGGGCGTAAACCTGGTGTTTATGATAGTAGCGTAGTACCCACAACTTATATAATTTCTCCCGAGGGAAAAGTCGTTGCAAAGCGTATGGGCATGGCAAACTACAACAACGACACATTTAAAAATTTTCTACTAAGCTTATAACCAACTCTTTTATGGAAAAAGTAATCGCTGGAATTCAACAAATCGGAATCGGAAACCCAAATGTATACGAAGCCACCAATTGGTATCGGGAATATTTTGGAATGGATATCAAAGTATTTGAAGATGTAGCTACTGCTGAGCTTATGCTTCCATATACAGGTGGTAAACCTCAAGACCGCGCAGCGATTCTGACCATGAGTATGCGTGGTGGAGGCGGGTTCGAAATCTGGCAATACACAACGCGAACACCTGTTGCTGCAGATTTTGAATTACAACTCGGTGACTTGGGTATTAATGTTTGCAAGATAAAGTCTATTGATGTTGCCAAAACTTACGAAGACTTTAACATGGCTGGCTTAAATGTGCTTACTTCGTTAAGCGAAAATCCAGCTGGCGACCTTTCGTTTTTTGTTAAAGATTTGAATGGGAATATTTTTCAAGTGGTGAAGGGGCTCGATTTTTTTAGCAATAACTCTGTTCGTACAACGGGTGGTGTTTCTGGCGCCATCATCGGATCATCAGATATCGAAAAATCTAAAACCCTCTATTCTGATATTCTTGGTTATGATGAAGTCGTTTACGACGTAACTGATACCTTCGCAGATTTTAACGGTGTTAATGGTGGAGATAAGAAAGTAAGACGCGTTTTATTACGCCACAGCCAAACAAGACAAGGTGGTTTTAGCAACCTTTTTGGTCCTACGGAAATTGAACTCGTTCAGATTATGGACAAAAGAGTAAAACCAAAGAAGATTTTTGAAGACCGCTTTTGGGGAGATTTAGGTTTTATCCACCTCTGCTTTGACGTACAAGGCATGGATGCACTAAAAGAAGAATGTGAATCGAAAGGCTTTCCATTCACAGTAGACAGCGCCAATAGTTTTGATATGGGCGAAGCCGCAGGTCGCTTTACTTATATCGAAGATCCTGATGGAACGCTCATCGAGTTTGTAGAAACTCACAAAGTCCCCATTATGAAAAAATTTGGATGGTTTGTAGATATGACCAAACGAGATCCAAAGAAAAACTTACCGAATTGGATGATTTCGGCTTTACGCTTTAGCAGAATGAAAGCTCCAAAGTAATTTCGAGACGACACTTAAGTTAATTTAGAATAAAAAAGGGTGACCAATTCAACTTGGCCACCCTTTTCACATTTAAGAATATGCTGTTTTTTTACGCTCTACTTAATGAGCAACATTTTGTTGGTTTGTACTTTGTTGCCAGCTTGTAAACGATATAAGTAAACACCACTTGCTAAATCAGAAGCATCAAATTGTACCGTTTGTAAACCTGAACCAACCCTTCCGTTTATAAGTGTTGCCACTTCTTGGCCAAGCATATTAAACACCTTCAAACTAACATCGCCTGCCTGCTGAAGTGTAAAACGGATATTTGTAGTTGGGTTGAATGGATTTGGATAATTTTGTGAAAGACTAAAGTTTTCTTTTCCAAAGCCTTCTTCTTCGGTAGAAGTACCGGTGTTATCTGAAGTGTATTTAAACACAGGAGCACCTCTAAAGCCCAAATAGAATTCGTCACCCAGAAAAGCCATTATTGGATTTCCAAAACCCTCTGGGGCTCCTTGTACGTCAATCACTTTCTCGAAAGTAGTTCCATCTGTGCTTTTGTATACTTCTTTTAAGTATTTCAAAGCTCCACCTTCAAAAGTCGTTCTTGTGCCAAAAATGTAAAGTTCTCCATTGTTAGCAAATAAGCGATCGTAGGAGACTCCTGTTAAACCAACTAAGTCGCTTGTTTTTGCCCATGTTTTACCTCCATTCTCAGAAGTGTATATCTTCTCTTCATTAACGGGAAGGCTGTACATTGTGCTTCCCAAAGAGGTTACATCATAATAACCTCCAGCAAATAAACTTAATCCACTATCAGCATTTGCAAAATGCCATGTATCGCCTTGATCTTGGGAGCTCGCAATAAGTGTAGTATTTGATCCAATCACAATACCACTTTCTCCTTCATGGATTTGCTCGAATACAGCTCCAATTCCTTTATAATGTTCCATCCAGGTTGTGCCAGAATCGCTAGATGTCCACACTCTGGAAAAACCATCGCCCCCAGCCATAATCCAAAGGTTCTCTGTAAAATGAATATCGCTGATATACCAGCTTTCAGTGCCATCAATAATTGTCCAGTTCTCACCCCCATCTGTACTTCTAAAAAGACCAGCATACGAGCAGGCGTAGAGATCGTTACCATTTTTACGAACGGTGTAAAATGAGCCATTGTGTGCCGCTGGTAATGCTATTGGAACATGATTCCATGTTGCTCCTTTATCAGATGACTTATAGGCGCCATAACCATATTGGCCAGTTCCTACACCGTTATTTGTGGTTATATAAATATCCTCCCCAATTGGGAATATCCCACGCAAATCTGGGTTTTTAAGCCCTTCTGAATTTAAAGAACTCCAATTAACCCCTCCATCGCTAGATACTAATGGATTACTTTTTTGGATTGCCGTTGCGTAAAGTTTACCCCCAACTTCCACCACTTTATTGTGATCTCCATAAATGGGTTTTATTTCGCTAACAACTTCCACTTCTACCCATGTTTTACCGGTATCAGCACTAGCGTAAATGTTAGCAGACCCAACAATCGCACCATCTACTATACTTACACTTCCATTCAATCCATATAGCGTTCCATCTACGGATGCTAAATTCGTGAAGCTTCCCGTTTTATTAAACGTTTTTTCCCACTCTCCTTCTGTGTTTTTGGCCCAAACACCTTGGTTTGTTGCGAATACATATTCATCACCCAATTGCACTATTGATGCAATTAGCTCGAAGGATAACGTTGGCCCAAAAGCTTCGAACGTTGCACCGCCATCTCTAGAAACTTTAAGCCCTGCCGTAAGTGAAGCCGAGAATATCAGATCATCTACCCCAAACACGGAATCTCCGTATCCAACGGTACCTGCTACCGCCCAAGTTTTGGCTCCATCAACAGATTTGTAAAGATTCGCCCCCGCGACTGTATAAAGTGTGTCTTTAACTGCCGTAAGCTTTCCTGGAATTTCAAACTGCCCAATACCTTCAGCCGTAGTTTCAATGGTACTTCCATCAAAAACACTTACAATTTTATCTGTTGTAGCTGTGAAGTGTACCCCAAAAGATGTTGACGTTAAAGAACTAGGTGTCATGTTTTTTAAGGACTCGCTCCCTAATAACTCCCACGTGCTTCCATAGTCTGACGACACATATACATTTGTGGCTGTGCGACCATAGAGTTTGCCACTATTCTCTACCATTTCCAATATGGTGCCACCTTCTGGCCCCTCGGTATTTATCCATTCTTGTGCGTTCAAAATACTTGAGCTCAGTAATAAATATCCTACCAATACTAATTTTTGAATCTGTTTCATTTGTATACCTCTTATTTTAGATGGCATCAAATAATAAAATCTATACTTCTCTCTCTATCCCCGATTGAGGGTATTTTTAATTACTTAATTTGAACACTATTCTACTACGGTTATCGAATAATTGATAAAAAAAGGGTGACCAATTCAACTTGGTCACCCTTTTCACATTTAAGAGTATGCTATTTTCTTACGCTCTACTTAATGAGCAACATTTTGTTGGTTTGTACTTTATTTCCTGCTTGTAAACGATAAAGGTAAACACCACTTGCTAAGTCTGAAGCGTCAAATTGTACCGTTTGTAAACCTGAACCAACTCTTCCGTTTAAAAGTGTTGCCACTTCTTGGCCAAGCATATTGAATACTTTCAAACTTACATTACCCGCTTGCTGCAAGGTAAACTGGATGTTTGTTGTTGGGTTAAATGGGTTTGGATAGTTTTGTGAAAGCTCAAAGCCTTCAGGCGCTTCCATCACTTCTGTACCAACACCTAACTGACCTGTATTAAACTCAACTTGTGTAGTAACATATTTGTCACCTTTGAATGCTTTGTAGGTCATTGGTGAAGGAGTTGCTTCGTCCACAATCCAGAAAAAGTGGCGTGTTTCAGGATCAAAAGTAGCTGAAGCTGGCATGTTTGTTACTTCAACTTCTGGGATAGTTAGATCATAATTTCTTGCACTCACATATAAACTAACCGTATCGCCTAGCGTTGCCAAAACCGGTCCATCATTAAAAATACCTAGGTATTCGTTATACACATTAATTGTTCTATTTATCGACTCCTCTCCGTTAAAGAAACTACGATACGAAGTTTGATTGTAGTTCTGCCCCTGATCGTTGGTACTTTTTGTTCCATAAGCTCTATATGACTTAAGAATTAGTTTTTTTAATGTAAAATCCCATTCAAAGCGAACTTCGCGGGTACTCCCATCTATAAGAACCTCCCTTTTTACTCTGTATCCATAGGTAGTGTCTCCTACAGCACTAAAGTTGAAATATGCGTTACCAATATATACTCCTTCATCAGAATAATTTGATTCAGAAACACTAGCTTTATAAAGTTCTTTGGTTGAAAAATCCTGTACATAGCTTGTTTGTTTTACTTGCGTAAAATATCCTGGGCTAATTTCTCTAAATTCACGAACTGTTTTGGATTGAAGAGACAAGCCACCAGTAATATTTGTGTAGTTTCTAACTTCAATTTGATTACCGTTTGCATCATAGTCCATTTCTGTTCTAATATTTACACCATCAAGCTCTCCCATGTTCGTTTCGGCGTTATATTTAACTTTATATACAACTACTGAATCTACTACTACTTTTTCATTTGCTAGTGTCCTATTGTAACTATTGTACGCTTCAGACATTACCCACTTCGAGTCTAGCCAATCATATCCAACTGCTTCTACTAACTGGTCATTGTTTGAATACTTAAAGTGTAAACTATCTTTACCTACAAGTTGCTTTAAGTTTGAGTCAAATTGCTTAACTACCTGATATATATATCTATTATTGGCTTCTTTTTTGGTATAGCTCCAATTCCAGGTTGTAATCTCCTCTTCGTAACCAAAATATTTTTGTTCACTTAAATCAAAGGTTGGGGTCTGCTCTTGTTTACTCTCTGTGTACTTCCGCCCTTGGGTATAATATTCAGTTGCGTATAAATAATAGTTTTCTTCTTGACGAGATCGTGTAACCGAGCTAATCTGGTATTCTTGTGTTTCGCCATTATACTCAAACCTTTTTGAGAGTGTATCCCTTCCACTTTCGTTTCTATACGAAAGACCTCGCTCGTTCTTTTTCCAACCCTCTCCTACATTGTATGATTCTCTAAAATATTCGTAATCGGCTCCATCCGTAGCTACCTTAGGATACAACCCTTTAGCACCATAATATGGTTCTGGTTGATTGTAGTTATAATAATAAGAAATTATACTATCGCCATAAGCCTCATCTCGGAATGACGTTTGCAATTGTTTTGGCCCCCAACTGGCGCTATCAGGAATCCATGTGTATGTATCGTAATGCGAAGTATATTTCTCATTAGTTCCGCTAGATGAAGACATTATATACTCACTTGGAGTAAACATCGTATCTTGATAGCCTTTATATTCTGAAAAAGAGAAAGAAGTATCTCCTGCTAAATCTTGGGCTTCAACATTATCTAGAACTCCTTTGGACTTAGCCACTTTTTCGTATTCTTTCCGCAGATTAATAAGCCACTCATCAGAAATTCTATTTTCTGGAGAAACTTGATACATAAAGGCTTTGTGTGAGGCATTTATGTATTGTGAGTTTATAACTTCATTGATGTCTTGCTGTGCCTGAGCAGCCACACTACATAGCATGGCCACTATTAGTAACACTATCTTTTTCATAACATGGATATTGGGTTGATATTTATTGGAGCAAACGGTTACTGAATCTCTACACGTTTTACCATCATCAACTTCTATGTTATGAAGCTCTTTTTAAATCACCCGTTTGGAGTATTTTTGAATCAAACTTGCTTAAACGATGTTTCTCCGTAAAGCCAACCGTACGGCAGCGGCACGTGAATTAACATGCATTTTTTTGTAGATATTTTTGATGTGTGTTTTAACGGTCCAAGGGCTAAGAAAGACTACTTCTGCAATTTCTTTGTTTGTTTTTCCCTCAATTACCTGCTCCAGAATGCGAATTTCGGCTGGGCTTAAATCAAACGGTATTTCTTTCTTGTCTTCTTTTTTATCTGTTCTAGGTGTTAAAACTAAGTTCATTAGTTTACGCGCAATGATTGGAGATATAGGTGAGCCTCCCTGTTTTACTTCCTCAATGGCCTGCACAACATCGTCTATAGGAGTGTCTTTTAATAGGTATCCCGTTGCACCAACTTGAATAGATTCAAATATTCTCTCGTCATCTTCAAAAACAGTGAACATGATGATATCAATACTTGGATATTTCTCTTTTGTTTGGAAAGTAGCCTCAATACCAGAAAGACCTGGTAGTTCAATATCCATCAGAATTACATCTGGAATTTTATCTTCGCTACAACGCTCTAGTTTTTCAAAAAACTGTTCTGCACTTTCCGCGACAAAAACTAAATCCAAATCATCATAAAAAGAAAGTAATTCGCTTAGACGCTTTCTAAAAATGGCATGATCTTCAACTATACATACTTTAATTTTTTCCGCCAATGTTTCCCCATTTAATTTCTCTAAAATTCACATTTTGAGATTGAATTACCAATACCCCAAACGGTGTATTTATAATCTAATTTTAACCCTTACTTCTGTTCCATTTTTTGTTACTACTTCGACGCAACCGCCTAACTCTTCGGCTCTCTTTTTCATATTTCCTAGGCCATAGCCTCCTTCAAACCCTTTACTTTCCCCTTTAAAAGAGCCGTCGTCTTTTATCACCAGTGTGAGTTCGTTATTTACTACACTCATTGAAATTGATAGCGACTTAGCATCTGCGTATTTGAGTGTGTTTTGTGCTGCTTCTTGTATAATTCTGAAAATATTAAGCGCTTGGGTTGATGATAACTTGGCTTTAACATCACCTTCTAAATTATAATGTATCTCCAACAGTTCAGCAAAAGTAGTTTGGCTTTTGAAGTAGCCTTTCAGGTGGCTCATAAATACTTCTAAATCCAACTCTTTTTGATTGAGCGCCCAAATAGTATCTCTTAATTGTGCAATGGTTGTTTGAGCATCTCCTTGCAAAGAGCTTACCAACCTATTCGCGTTCCCTTGATCTTTATTTTGATTATACTTATCAACCAAACTCAGCCCAGTTATTATATTTGCTAATTGTGCCCCAACATGATCGTGCAAATCTCTAGAAATTCTTTCCCTTTCACTTCTAAGCTTATTCTCCATTTCCATTTTTCGGACTTGCATCCTCAAATTCCGCTGTGATACAAATCGAATCGCAAGAATAAACACAACGACTAAAACAAATCCTGAAAGCGCTCTAAACCATATTGCCCCCCACCAAGGTGGTGAAATAACTACTGAAATTGAAGTGCCTTGCTCATTCCAAACACCATCACTATTTGCTGCTTTTACTTTAAAGCTATATTCCCCAGGCATTATATTTGGATAGCTAGCATAATTTCTATTTCCAGAGTATACCCATTCAATATCTATACCAAGCATTTTATATGCATATTGGTTTTGGCTCGGGTTGTCATAATCTAACGCGGCAAATTCAAACGAAATGAAATTCTCGTTGTAGTTTAGGTTCAGATTTTTTTTATACAGAACGGAAGAATCCGTTTTTATAGGGTCGTTAAACAAGTTTATGCCTGTTATAAAAACTGGCGGTTTATGAGTATTGATGGAAAGTTCTTGTGGGTGAATGACATTAAACCCATTTACTCCACCAAAAAGCAGGTCCCCATTGCTCAAAGATAGATAAGCTCCTGTATTAAACTCCAAATTTTGCAATCCGTCCGATTCATTAAAATTCGAGAATTTTTGCGTTTCAGAATCAAACCTGGCAATACCAGAATTTGTACTTATCCAAATAAAGCGCCCCGATTCATCTCCTAAAACGCCATATGTGCTGTTATTCGGTAGACCTTTTTCTTTTCTGAAGCGAGTAAATGTATTTGTGCTTTCAACCCACCTTGTTATTCCGCCACCATATGTTGCAAACCAAAAAGTGCTATCATTTTGCTGATGGATGCTTCTTGTGTCATCATATCCAATCGAGTTCTCATCAGTTTCATCATACTCAAACAGCTCAATCTGACCAAGTTTCTGTTCTGTTACTCGGATACGAACTAATCCTTTATCCATGGTTGCTAGCCACATATTACCCGTATCATCCTCATAAACCTTTCGAATATTATCGCTACTAATTGCCCGCTCCTCCGAGCTTGAATTCATTTCTATAATACTTGCTGGTTCTCCTCTCTGCCAGCTTTCAACATTGGTTATAACTTGAATCCCCGCTCCTTCATAGCCTAACCAAAGCCAACCTCTGGTATCTCTGTATATTTGGTGAAGTTGACTTTCCTTCAAAAAACTATTTTGTGCATTGTAGTTAATTGCGGTCAACTCCTTTTTAGTTTTTAGTTGATTCGCGTCTATAAAATTCAAACCACCCTCAATCCCAGCCAACCAGAGTCCTTTTTCATCCCTTTCCATCGACCAAATTCCTGGCCCAACAAATCCTTTTATCTCTTCTTCATACGAGTGAACTTTATTCTTTTTACTATCCCAAAAAGCCAATCCTCTTGCTGTTGCAATCCAAAATCCATCTTTTTCTTCTTCAAAGCCTAGTATAAAATTCGATTTCAAAGCTTTACCAAGTTGCTTCTTGTTTATCAACTCAATGCCTTTTTGTTCTTCTAGTAAATAAAGTCCAGCTCCCCAAACACCAACCCATACATTCCCTTTACAATCTCTAACCAAAATTGTTGCGCCGGTCGACTCATCCGCTTCATTAATTTTCTGATAGTGCTTTTTCTCTGTCCGCTTATTTATGGAAACTATTGCGCCATTTAGATCACCCATGGTTAAATACTCATCACTCTCTATGAGCATACCCTTACTAGCACTTCCTTTTTTGCCTTTTGATATGCTTTTCAAAACATGCGGGGGAAGTTCCTGCTTTCCTACTTTTCTAAACCCCTCATTAACCTCTCTTATCCATAAATTTAATTCTTGGTCTAGGTATAAGTCTGATGTATTCGGTTTTTGTAACCCTTTGGATAGAATAATTACAGAAATTTCAATAGTAGCGCCGACTGTGGGATTAGCTCTAAAAGTGGCTATTTCAGATTGCGAAATATAGTACAACCCAGTAAATGAAGAGACAATCATACTCCCGTCGTAAAGTTCTAGCAATCCATTTATGGAGCCAACTTCGAATTTGGAGTCTTTTTCAACTAATCTGGCAGGCGTATATATTTTTTTTCCTCTATCAAATATTCCAGTACTGTGGCCATCAAAGCTTAGCCAAAACACTCCTCTTCCATCTCTATATAGTACATTTATCGCCGCATTTGGAAAACGATTTTCATTGGAAGAACTACTACTAATTACCTCAACTTTATCCGTTTTGGGATTCAGAATATTTAAGCCTCCGTCACGAGTACTTATCCAAAGTTCCTCTTCACTATACTCATAAACACCATGAATAAAACCATTAGAAAGAGAGGTGCTGTCGTTATTAGAAGCGTTGTATATTTTAACGGATTTTCCATCATATCGATTTAATCCATCGATAGTACTCACCCATAAGAACCCGCGGCTATCAAGGGTTACATTTGTTACGGTATTATGGCTTAACTCGACTTCTCCGTCAACTCGGGTAACTCTATAGGTTGGCGGTTGCGCCCACGCTACTCCCTGAATGACTGTTGCCAAAAGCCCCAACAGAATTAGTACTTTATTTACCAAAATATTCTATTCAAACACGATCTACATTTTCGCATATATAACCATATTGCTTTATTTATGCGAACTATTAGCTATTTATAATATTTTTGGGCGAGGCGGGGGTTCTATCCATCAGATAAAAAAAGCCCATCAAAGTTTAAAGCTTTGATGGGCTTTTGTAAGTCTTTCTTAGAAATCGAAAAATCTATTCTAATTACTTAATCAACACCATTTGGCGAGTAAGAGTTTGAGCTGGTGTACTTAAACGATATAAATAAATACCACTGGCTAATCCCTCTGCATTAAATCTTGCTTTGTAATTACCTGCCGACATTTTACTATTCACTAAGGTCGCTACATTTTGCCCTTGAATATTGAATACTTCAAGTCGAACATTCGTTGCTTCTTTAATACTATAAGAAATTACTGTTTCTGGATTAAACGGATTCGGATAATTCTGGTTAAGTGTAATTTGCTTAGGACTTTCAGAGAGCTCTTCGTTAGATACCACAGTACTTACTTTTAAAGAAATCGGTATTTCTTTAACGCTGTTGTTAGGGTCGTTGGTTTGAACTTTTAACATTGTCTCATAATCCCCTGCAGCTATACCTACAGTACTAAACTTCAAGTTTATATTCTGTGAGGCCCCAGGACTGATAACTCCACCATACGAATTCACTTTCAGCCAAGCATAAGACTCATCTAATTGTTTTACCGATACATTATCTATATCGATAAAAGCCCCACTTTCCTCATTAAAATGTAAGAAGTTAATTTCGTCAGGAGTTCGGCCTTCAACATAATCGCTTTCAGCAATTTGTAGACCTCCGTAATAGTAACTTACAACACCTGTATTATTATCAAATCTAATAGCGAGTTTTCTATACTGCCCTAGTAACACCGTAGCACTTGTCGAGAAGAAAGTTCCATCACCATTCTCATCTTTATCCCAAGCATAAATAGTGCCTCCTGTAATCACAATACCACCTGTAATCCCTCCATTCTTCCCATCGTAAATATAGACATCAAAGCGCTCAGCTAAACCACCGGGCCCATTAACTGCTAAATCCATAGATACTTCATAGGTGCCAAAGGCTTGTGCCCCAAAAAATGGGGTCGAAACAAATTGCGTGTTAGCACCGGATTCGAACGACAATCGTAGGTTATTGCTTCCTGACATGGCATTGGCGTTGGATATTTTAACCAAATTGCCACTGCTTAATGCCCTCCATTGGTTAATAGCAGAATAATTACCCTGGGTAAATCCTTCTGACGTTTCGAAAGAAGTACTATATACTACGGTTTCACCAACAGCACTTTTTTCCTTGCCTATTTGAGTGAATGAGGCATTTGCAGGATATTCTAATGCTTCAGTGGGGAGTTCAACTTTGAACTCTGAAGCTACTTTGGTACGCTTCTGTTTTGTAACTCCATTTGAGGCGAATTCAAAATCAGCATCCCACATTAATCTCGATGTTCCCGAGTTGGATAATGAAATAGGTATCGTTAGTTGATCTTCTCTATTCATTTCTATCGTTACCACATCTACAAATGGATCTAGAACAGGAGGAGTTACTTTTGTTGTTCTATAACTAGCAATAACTTTTTTAATCTCACTCATACTTGAAGCATTGTTCTCTGGAGTAACAGAGCTAGTGGTACCAGTTGGTTTATCTTGATATGTGAGATTTGGGCTAGAAAAGATGGGCGCTTGAGTTAAGCCATCAGGATATGCCATCACGGTATGAAAACCATTTACTTTGTCTTGATAACCTGCTGAGTAATGAAATAAACCGCCACTACCTTCAGCTGGAGAACTTAACTGTGTTCTTGAGTGCGAGTTGCCCATGTTGTGCCCTATCTCATGAATAAGCGTGTAACCTGATGATACTTGCTGAACTCTATTTAAAGAAAAGCCGTACTCTGGATTTCCTGAAGTATCTCCAAGCCTCCAACCAAGTCCACCAGTATCATTTATTCTTGCTATCAAAGCTACTATATCTGCTCCATACTGGTCTCTTAGTGTATGAATATCGTCCATATAACCTATTGTACCGCTCCAATCATCACCTACTGGTCGATTACTTGGCGATGAGGTTAGGCGACGTAATCTTTTGTCTGAATCTACACCGTCAGTGGTTTCATCATATAAAGTTTTTACTTGATGAACTAATCGTAGATCAATTGCAATTTCGCTATTATCTAATGCAGCTTGTGAAAGCGCCATAGTTTGGGCTATTAGTAGCTGAATTGAACCTACATTACTCTTTGCCCAATCTTCTGCAGCAACAGTATACACCAACATTACATCTATTGTAATACTATCTTCTATCGCACCCACCATAGCATTTACAGTTGGAACTGAGGACTTTGATTTAAAAGCTATTTTACTTTTACCAGCTGGTGTTTTTGAGTAGTCTTTAGCAATTAGAGCATCATTTTTATCGCTATATATAGGATTGTCGATGTTCTTTCTAGATAGGTAGTTTAATTTCACTTCCTTTTCATATCCTACATTTAATACCTCTTTCTCTGAACGGTGATAAATGCCTTTAACCTCACCATTCTGGTAACTAAGTATGAAACTGTTTCTTTGCTCACCCTTTTTTCGAGCTAGAATTGAAACCGCTCCCTCTAGGTAATGCTCAACTCTAGTTATCTCTAACTCATCAATAACTCCGGGCTCACTTTCAAATAAAAAGAAACTGTTTTTTTTCAGCTCATTGCTTTCAAAAGCTTCGTTATTGAACTCCAAATATTGTAAGCCTTCTCCAGCGGAGGCTAGTTTAGCCTTCTCAAGGCTAATTGTATTTAGCTTTATTGGATTCACCTGCTGCCCAAATACCGATACTGGTAGCAGTAACATTACTAAAAAAATCTTTCTCATCATTAACCCCTATTTTTTATGATTTAAACAATACAAATAAAGCTAATTTCTGCTTTTAAGCAAACCTATCTGCTAAACGGTTTATTAAATATCCACTTTCGTTTAAGGCTTGAGTTGCAAACTTTCCAAAAAAGTCAGTTACATTTTCAAATTCACGAATAAAACCTTCTCTATCATTCTTTTTTACCAATTCTGCTAACGCTTTATGATGCTCAAAGAAGTTCATAAGAAGTTCTCTTCGTTCCTCATTCGCAAAAACAATGTCAGCATACAACTCCGCACTTTGTGCAAAAATTCGTCCCGTCATCATCATTTCGGCTCTATAAATTGGGCTTGAGTACTCCAACATATCGGTTGGTTTTAAGTCGTAATGCTGCATAAAAGAGCCATGTAAAAGAGCCACAAAATGTCGCATCCCTTGCACCATATGCATCACATGGTCGTGTTTCTGTGGATCTGCTTGAATCACTCTCATTCCCCAAAGCTCGCATTGCTCAATAAACCATGTAGCTTTATCCGCGTCTCTTCCAGCACAAAAAACCATTAACTGTTTCGAAAGATTTTGAACATCCGGGCCGTGCATAGGGTGCATACCAACAACGGGTCCGTCATGTGCCGCAAGCATCGCTTCTATCGGTGCAGTTTTGTTACTAGTAAAATCAGCTAGAATAGTATCTTTCTTCAGACGCCCCTTTAATCGTTTTATTACCGCTTCAGTGATATTAATAGGCACTGTTACAATAACCATATCCAACTTTGGAGCGATTTCTTCTAGTTCATACCAATTAGATTTATCAATAGAGTGAACAATATGGCCGGTTTGCTCAGTCACTCTTTTGTACAAGCTACCCATTCCTCCATCGCCACCAATAAATAAAATTTGCTTCGGTTCTGGCGTAGCAATGGGAAATCTCATTTGAGATTGTGTCGCCCGAGAAGCGGTCATTATCATTCTCAGAAAGTCTTCTGCCCATTCAGGATCTATGCCCTTCTCAATGGCTTTCTGCTTAAATGCTTCTGTTTTTTCTTCTTCTCTTTTAGGTACAAAAACGGGTAGCTGATTTTCTACCTTGGTTCGTATTACATTTTGTGCAACTTTTCCACGCTCTGAGAGCAATTCTAGTATTTGTTCGTCTATTTCGTCGATTCTCAGGCGGTGGCCTTCAAGTCCATTTTTAGGGTGCGGCATGATTACTAATTCAGTTTTGTTCTTACCCCTTAAGCTAAAGTATTTTTTCGTAGTTTATCACCTGTTTTCCTTCGATTATTAAAATTTATGTCTCAATTTAAGCTCCATTCCCCGTACCAACCAGCTGGCGACCAGCCAAATGCCATCAAAGAACTTACTGAGGGCGTTTTAGCGGGGGATAAATTCCAAACTTTACTAGGTATTACCGGCTCTGGTAAAACACGTACCATTGCCAATGTTGTTGAGAATGTACAACGCCCTACATTAGTAATGAGCCATAACAAAACGCTTGCTGCTCAACTTTTTAGAGAATTAAGTGACTTTTTTCCCGACAATCGTGTCGAGTTTTTTATTTCCTATTACGATTACTACCAACCAGAAGCTTATCTCTCTGCTCAAGATAAATACATCGAAAAAGATCTTTCCATCAATGAGGAAATTCAACGCCTTCGTTTGCGCGCTACTAGTTCATTACTTTCTGGGCGGCGAGATGTAATTATTGTTTCCTCTGTGAGTTGTATTTACGGTATTGGTTCGCCATCAGAGTATGCAAAGCTTATCATTACGCTAGAAAATGGAATGGAGATTCCTAGAAATAAGCTACTGTATGACCTAGTAGATTTACATTATTCCCGTAACGATATCGACTTTAAACGTGGCGTATTTCGTGTACGTGGTGATGTAGTTGATGTTTTTCCTGCTTACTCTGATGAGGGATTGCGTATTTCTATGTGGGGAGATGAAATCGAAACGCTCCAACTTTTCGACCCAGAAACAGGAAACATCATTGAAACCGTTTCTGAGTTTAAGATTTATCCTGCTTCTCATTACGTAACAACAAAATCACGGCTTGACGAATCTGTTACGCAAATACGGGAAGAGTTAAGGTTTAGAAATGAAGTGCTTATTGACGAAGGTAAATTTCTGGAAGCTAAACGCCTTGAACAGCGCACTCTTTTTGATATTGAGATGATACAAGAAATTGGCTATTGCTCGGGTATTGAGAATTACTCTCGGTACCTAAGTGCCCGTAAACCAGGCGAGCGTCCTTACTGCCTCCTTGATTACTTCCCAGATGATTTCCTCACCGTGATTGATGAAAGTCATCAATCTATACCTCAAATTTCTGCAATGTATGGCGGCGATCGCTCTCGCAAAATTCAACTTGTTGAACACGGGTTCAGACTTCCTTCCGCAATGGATAACCGCCCTCTTACTTTTGATGAGTGGGAAGGAGTTATCAATCAGGCAATATTTGTAAGTGCTACACCAAGTAATTATGAACTTGAAAAAAGTGGCGGTGTTTATTCTGAGCAACTTATCCGTCCAACGGGGCTTACAGAACCTATTCTTGAAGTTCGACCGCTTGATAATCAAGTAGATGATTTGATGGAAGAGATTCGAATTCGAATCGCCAAGAAAGAACGTGTTCTAATTATAACGCTCACCAAGCGCTTAAGTGAGGAGCTAAGCGAATACCTCAAAAATGTAGGTATTTCTGCGGCTTACATGCATAGTGAGCTGGATGCCTTAGAGCGTATTGAAGTGCTGTACAAATATCGCCGTGGTGACTTTGATGTGTTAGTTGGTATCAACTTACTTAGGGAAGGGATTGATATTCCAGAATTGAGTCTTGTTGCCATTATGGATGCTGATAAAGAAGGGTTTCTTCGATCTGCTACTTCACTTTTCCAGATTGTTGGCCGTGCCGCTAGAAACTCCGAGGGTAGAGCAATCATGTATGCTAATAAGATAACCGACAGCATGCAGAAAGTAATTACTGAAACTAATCGCAGAAGGGTTATTCAAGAAGCGTATAACAAGGAACACGGTATCACCCCGACAACTATTGCCAAAGAATTGAAGCCTCTTGTTGATCCATCGTTAATTTCGAACAAGCAGATTGATTTCGGCGCCGAAGCAGGCAAGGCAGCAGAACAAGATTATCTAGAATCTATTCGCGTTGCCGATGGAGGCATAAAGTACAAACCGAGCCCAGCTATGCACGAAATCACTTTTGAAAGTAAAGATAAGCTTCTAGCTCATCTGCGCTCTACGATGTTACATGCAGCTAAGAATATGGAATTTGAGGAAGCAGGCCGAATTAGAGATCAAATTGGACAACTTACCGAAGAGTTATAGTGTAGCTGCTCTTTTTATGAGTTATTTAAACCCAATTTCTTGCAAATTCGCGCTAAATCAGCTTTATCTTCGTCAGATAATACACTGAATTGCTCTATAATTAATGCAAGGTGCTTCGGAAAATAGCTTTCTATAAACTTCTTTCCTTTTGAAGTTAAACTCACAATAATCGCACGCCTATCCTTTTCGTCGGTCTTTCTTTGAACAAGATCACGCTTCGTTAAATTATCGATAACTAAAGTGATGTTTCCACCGCTTTTCAACAACTTCTTACCAATTTCTCTCTGATTTTGAGGTCCTAAATGATGAAGCGTTTCTAGGGTACCAAATTGGCTTATAGTTAAGTTTTCTTTGGCTAAACTTTTACTTTGTATAGAATTTATACTCTCAGTGGCACGAACTAATTTAATATAGGCGTTGAGCGTATTTACTTCTTCTTCCGATCCATTAAAATGAGTGCCCATAAGCTCTATTATTTTTAACTAATTGCAATATAAGGAAACGGCTCTACTTATTAGTATTAGTAAGAGTTTTCTCTATAAATCATAATCAATCGTAACTGGCGCGTGGTCAGATATATCCCATTCTTTTTCAATTACTGCGACTTTACCTTTCCCAGCGATATCTTTCGTTGCCATCTGATAATCAATTCGCCAGCCTTTGTTCCTCTCTTTTGAAGCAGCTCTATAACTCCACCAACTGTATAAGTCTTTTTCGTCTTCGTGTAAGTTTCTGAATACATCTTCAAACCCTACCTCTATAAAACTACTAACCCACAGACGCTCTTCAGGTAGAAAACCAGAGCTTTTGTGTTGCTTGTCTGGATTGTGGATATCAATCTCTTCGTGACAAATATTGAAATCGCCACAAACAATAGTTGGCTTACCGCTGGCAATAATCTTTTTCCCAAGCTTTAAGAAGTCTTCTAGAAACTTCATTTTCATAACTTGGCGAATATCTCCCGTCGTCCCACTTGGAAAGTACGCCGAAACAACATTGAACTTTTCGAACTCTAGAGTTAACACTCTTCCTTCAGCATCAATCCAATCTACACCAATTCCTTCATATACTTTTAAAGGCTCTTCTTTTGTGAGTATTGCTACTCCTGAATATCCCTTTTTTTGGGCGGTATGATAGTACTTATGGTAAGCTAGCTCTTTAAATTCGTTGGGCAACTGGCTTTCTTCTGCACGTAACTCTTGTATACAGATTATATCAGGAGAAGAACTTTCCACCCAATCTACAAAGCCTTTTTTTACCGCTGCCCGCACTCCATTTATATTGTAGGAACTAATTCTTGCCAAGCTTACTCTCCTTTTAAAATACCGTAGTTTCTCTTTCCTACTTTGAGTATTGCTTCTTCGTCTTTTTCTAGTGTAAACACAAAGTTCATATCCTGAATCTTTTCGTCATTCAGACTTATTCCACCTTGCTTTACCATTCTTTTAGTCTCCCCATTGCTTGGAGAAAATCCCGTTTCAGCAATTATGTCCAATAGTCTAATTTCTTCACCAGCATTTACTGTAAAGGTTGGTGCATCGTCAGGAACTTGTTTATTGATGATCGTTTGCTCAAAGTGCTGTCTAGCGGCGTCCGCAGCGTCTTTGCTATGGTACATTCTTACAAGAGTATGAGCTAAGTCATGCTTGGCGTTTCTCGGATCTTTTGAAGCTTTTTCTTTAAGAGCTGGCAAATCTGCGCTTTCTACATCCGTAACAAGTTCGTAATACGTGTAAATCAAATCATCTGGAATAGAAAGCGACTTTCCATACATGTCGTTAGGATTTTCATCTATCCCAATGTAATTATCATACGATTTAGACATTTTAGCGGTTCCATCAGTACCAACCAAAAGTGGCATCATCAAACATATTTGAGGCTCTTGCCCATCGTCTTTCTGAAGCTGACGACCTACCAATAAGTTGAACTTCTGATCTGTTCCACCTAACTCAACATCTGAGTTCAAGAAAACTGAATCTTGGCCTTGAGCTAGGGGGTACAAAAACTCATGAAGAGAAATGGGCTCATTATTCTGGAATCTCTTTGAGAAATCATCACGCTCAATCATTCTGGCAACGGTAAGCTTAGAAGCCAAACCAATCACATCCATAAAGCTCATTGTGCCTAACCAATCGTTATTATTAACCAAGGTTAGCTTATCTGTATCTAAAATCTTTTTAGCTTGATCAATGTAAGTTTTTGCATTCTCTTGTACTTCACTAAGTGTAAGCGGTGGACGAGTGTTATTCTGCCCTGTAGGATCGCCAATCATCGCTGTGAAGCCACCAATTATCAATATTGCCTCATGGCCCAAGTCTTGAAACTGACGCAACTTTCTAAGTATTACCGAATGACCTAAATGAAGATCTGGTCGTGTAGGATCCACACCCAGTTTAATCTTTAGTGGCTTATTCTCTTTTCGTGATTTTTTTAGCTTTGCTACCAGTTCTTCTTCTGGTACAATTTCGATCGCGCCTCGTTTAATTATTTCGAGTTGCTCTTCTACTGTAGGGAATGACATCTTAATTATCGTTTATAATGGGTAGGTTTTCTACCGGGTTGTATTTACTTAATGTGTTTTTCACGGTTTCCTTAAAACCCTCTGCTCCTGGATACAAGAATGTTGCGGCTTCATAGGTCCATGGACCTACATAGATAACATAAGGATATAAGTAGGATTCGTCTCTAGTTTGTTCTGCAGGAAAGTTAAACCCTGCTAATAGCAATAATGCAGTACTCACCATCATAGAAGCTTTTAAAGCACCGAATATTCCACCAAAGGTTCTATTCATAGCGCCTAAATTTACAGCCTCTAAGAATTTTTTAGTGAGTGCGCCAATTACACCAATAACGATAAGTGTGCCTAGAAAAATTGCCCCGCCAGAAACGAAAGGAATATATGCTGAGTTGGTTTCAAAGAGAGGGGCAATAACCTCTCCGAGTAAATCCATGAATCTAAATGTTAGAAAAATGGCGAGTATTATTCCGACAATATTAAGAATTTCCTTAACCAACCCGTTTACAGCACCTTTATATGCAAAAAAGAGTAGTGGTATGGCGATAATAATGTCGAGAATGTACATGCTACTTGTTTAATTCTTCTTTTACGATAGAACTGATAAGTCCTCCATCAGCTTTACCTTTTAATGCGCCCATTAAAGCACCCATCACTTTACCCATATCTTGCGGTCCGGTTGCACCTAAAGCTGATATTTTTTTCACGATGATATTCCGCACTTCTTCTTCGCTCATCATTGCGGGCGTATAGTCTTCAATAATAGCAAGTTCTGCACGCTCTATTACTACTAAATCTTCTCTTCCACCATCAGTAAATTGTGCTATCGACTCTTTTCTTTGCTTAGCTGCTTTTACTAAAACCTCGATATACTGTGCTTCAGAAAGGGTTGATTCTCCCCCTTTCCTCTCACTAATCTCTTTTTCTAAGAATTTAGCTTTTAAAGAACGCAAGACTTTTAAGCGCTCTTTGTCTTGAGCTTTCATTGCTGTTTTTAAGTCTTCTAGAATTTGGTCTTTTATACTCATTATAAATGGGGTTTATCTTAGAAATTTAAGCAAAAAAAAAGGTTACACAATCAACTTGCGTAACCTTTTTTAAAATCTGATGAAAAAAGAAATTACGCTCTTTTCGCCTTAATAAAGTCGTTTACTTGATCTTGCTCAATCATAACTTCGCCATAAGAGAATTTACCACTAGCATTTTTTGTTGCAACAACAACTTTTGCCATGCGTTTTTGAGCAGCTTTTGCAGCAAGTGCGTCTGAACCGAATGTTTGTTTCTTAGCCATGTCTCAATTATTTAATTTCTTTATGAGTAGTGTGTTTCCGAAGAACAGGATTGTATTTTTTGAGTTCCATACGCTCTGTCTGTGTACGACGATTTTTCGTGGTCACATATCTTGATGAGCCCGGTTTCTCGGTACATTCCAAAATTACTTGAACTCTATTTCCTTTTGCCATAGTTCTATACCTCTTTTAACAGGGTTCCTTTTCGACGCGCAGCCTTCAAGACTTCAGTAAGACCATTCTTATTGATAGTTCTTAATGTTTTAGCAGTTACTTTTAAGGTAACCCATCTGTCTTCTTCAGGGATGTAAAAGCGTCTTTTTTGTAAATTCAAGTGGAAGCGATGCTTGGTCTTATTATTCGCTTTTGAAGAACGGTAGCCGTTCATCGCTTTTTTTCCAGTTATATCGTCTCGTCGCGACATTGTAATATCAATTATTTCATGTGAAAATAGACGCCAAAGATATAGGTATTCTAACCAAACATCAACGCTTTTTACTGGAAAAAATCCTAAAACGTGAAATTATTCACAAAACACCTTAATTATCCACATTAAAAACAGTCTTTCCGTATGTCAAAAATCGCCTCAGAATTTTAATCTCTTATTTTTTTGATAATTAGCATGCCTTTTTTTGATTTTGCGCGTGTAAGCCCTATTTTCGAGCATTAAACATCTCATCTAACAAAGCTATCATACCATATTTATGGCAAAAAACGTGAACGGTGATTATAAGGCTTCAAATATTCAAGTTTTGGAAGGTCTTGAAGCGGTAAGAAAAAGACCCGCAATGTATATCGGCGATACAGGCCAACGAGGTTTACACCACCTTATAAATGAAGTAGTAGATAATTCCATTGATGAAGCCTTAGCAGGTCATTGCGATCATGTTACTGTTTCTATCAACACTGACGGATCCATGACCATTACGGATAACGGTCGTGGAATACCTGTTGATATGCACGAAAAGTATCAGCTGCCCGCTATTGAAGTTGTACTTACTAAACTTCACGCTGGTGGTAAATTCGATAAGGACTCATACAAAGTTTCCGGTGGATTGCACGGGGTTGGTGTAAGTTGTGTGAATGCACTTTCTACCGTTTTTAGAGCAGAGGTTCATAAAGAAGGAAAAGTATATAGTATTGAGTTTGAGAAAGGTATTACTACTAAACCCCTTAGCGTAGTTGGTGATACTGATAAAAGAGGTACTGTAATTCACTTTTATCCGGACGCTTCTATCTTTACACAAACCACCGAATTTAAATTCAACATTATTGCGGATAGAATGCGTGAACTCGCTTTCTTGAACCCTCAGATTTCTATCGATCTTATTGATGAGCGAGAAGAAGATCCAGAATTAGGCAAAGAAACCTACCATTTTGAAGGTGGCGTGAGTGATTTTGTTAAGTATCTGGATGAAGCTAGAGAAACCCACATGCCAGAGCCTATTTATATAACTGGTGAAGTTGAAGGTGTTCCTGTAGAGTTAGCATTACAGTATAATAGCTCTTATACCGAGAATGTACATTCTTATGTCAATAACATTAACACCCGGGAAGGTGGATCTCACGTTTCTGGTTTTAGAAGAGCATTAACTCGCTCCCTAAAAAGCTACGCTGAAAAAAGTGGGATTATTAAGTCGAATAGTAAAATTACAATCTCTGGAGAAGACTTTAGAGAAGGTTTAACAGCAGTATTAAGTGTTAAAGTGGCAGAGCCTCAGTTTGAAGGCCAGACAAAAACAAAGTTGGGTAACTCTGAAGTTCAGAGTGCCGTTGAGGTTACCGTTTACGACCAACTTAATGAGTACTTAGAGCAAAATCCGAAAACCGCTAAACGAGTCATCGAAAAAGTGGTTTTAGCTGCAGAAGCTCGTGAGGCAGCTAGAAAAGCTCGTCAACTTGTTCAACGTAAAAGTGTAATGAGTGGCGGCGGACTTCCTGGTAAGTTAGCCGATTGTTCTATAAAAGATCCTGAACTTTGCGAAGTTTACCTTGTAGAGGGCGACTCTGCGGGTGGTTCTGCAAAAATGGGTCGTAATCGTAGTTTTCAAGCTATTCTGCCTTTAAGAGGTAAGATTTTAAATGTTGAGAAAGCTAAGATTAACAAGATTCTAGAAAACAAAGAGATCCAGGCAATGATTACCGCTTTCGGCACAGGTGTTGGTCATGGCGAAGGAGATTTCGATGTTGAGAAATTACGCTATCACAAAATTATCATCATGACGGATGCCGATGTTGATGGTTCTCATATTCGTACACTTCTTCTAACGTTCTTTTATCGATATATGAGACCGTTAATTGATAATGGCCACATGTATATTGCCACGCCACCTCTGTATAGAATTACTGCGGGCAAAAACATCAAATACGCTTGGGATGACCCAACTCGGGATAAAATCATTCTTGATTTGAAAAAACGAAAAAAGAAATTTGATGTTTCACGCTATAAAGGCCTTGGTGAGATGAACCCTGAGCAGTTATGGGAAACTACAATGGATCCAGAAACTCGAACTTTGCAGAAAGTTAACATCGAAAGCGCAGCTGGTGCAGATAAAATGTTTTCTGTTTTAATGGGGGATGAAGTTCCTCCTCGTAGAGAATTTATTGAGCGTAATGCACGCTACGCAAAAATTGATATTTAAGAGCTCATTTACATACTTAAAGGATTTATTTAATTAGATATGGCTAGAGAAAAAATTGTACACGTAACCATCGAAGACGAGATGGAATCATCATACATCGATTATTCGATGTCTGTAATTGTATCCCGTGCTTTACCAGATGTTCGCGATGGATTGAAACCCGTTCACAGGAGAGCTCTTTATGGAATGAGCGACTTGGGAATGCTGCATAACCGCGGTTACAAGAAAAGTGCACGTATTGTTGGTGAAGTTCTTGGTAAGTATCATCCTCACGGTGATACCGCTGTTTATGACACCATTGTACGTATGGTTCAAGACTTTTCGTTGCGCTATCCTCTTGTAGATGGTCAAGGAAACTTCGGTTCTGTTGATGGTGATTCTGCAGCAGCAATGCGTTATACAGAAGTCCGAATGGACCGAATTGCCGAGGAACTTTTAACGGATTTAAATAAAGACACCGTTGATTTCCAACCTAACTTTGATGATACACTTCTTGAGCCTACAGTTATGCCGGGAAGTTTGCCAAACTTATTGGTAAACGGTTCTTCCGGAATCGCAGTAGGTATGGCTACAAATATGGCGCCACACAACCTTACAGAAGTTGTTAATGGTATAACTGCTTATATAGAGAATCCAGAGATCGATACTAAAGAGTTGATGACTCACATTTCGGCTCCTGATTTTCCAACAGCGGGTATTATCTACGGTTACGAAGGCGTAAAAGACGCTTACGAAACTGGCCGTGGTAAAATTACGCTTAGAGCTCGCGCTAACACTGAAGAATTACGTGGTGGCCGTGAACAAATTATTATTACAGAAATTCCTTATCAGGTTAATAAAAGCACACTCATTCAAAAAGTAGTTGAGCTTGTTAATGATGAACGAATTACTGAAATCGCTGAAATTCGCGACGAATCCGATCGTGAAGGAATGCGAGTTGTTATCATTCTAAAGCGTTCTGCAAATGCTGGCGTTGTTCTAAATCAGCTGTATAAGTACACGCAGATGCAAACAACTTTTGGTGTTATTAACCTTGCCTTGGTTAAAGGTCGTCCTAAAGTAATGGGACTTAAAGAACTCATTCACCATTACGTAGAGCACAGAATTGATGTAATCATTCGTAGAACTATTTATGACCTAGATCAAGCTGAAGCACGAGCTCACATCTTGGAAGGTTTAAAGATTGCACTTGATAACCTAGATGAAGTTATAGCAACAATCCGCGCATCAAAAAATCCTAGTGTTGCCGGACTAGAACTTAGAAAAAAATTCGCACTTACCGATATTCAGGCGAAGGCCATTTTGGAAATGCGCCTTCAGAAACTTACTGGTTTAGAGCGCGATAAAATAGATACTGAGTATCGTTCTATTGTTGATCAAATTGCTCGTTACCGCGAAATATTGTCAGATCGCTCTATCCAAAAAGGTATTATTAAAGAAGAACTTAGCGACATTAAAGCTCGTTATGGCGATGAAAGAAGAACTCAAGTAGTTTATTCTGCTGAGGACTTTAATGTGGAAGACATGATTGCCGATGAGGACGTAGTAGTTACGATCTCTAACAAAGGCTTCATCAAGAGAATGCCTGTTAGTGGATACCGACGTCAACGTCGTGGTGGCAAAGGCATGAAAGGTACCACAACTCGCGATGAGGAATATGTAGAACATTTATTTGTGGCCACAAACCACAACTACATTCTTTTCTTCACCGAGAAAGGAAAGTGTTACTGGCTAAAGGTTTATGAAATTCCTGAAGGCGGCCGACTTGCTAGGGGTAGAGCAATCGTGAACTTAATTGAGATCGATAAAGAAGACTCCATAAAGGCTTTTGTTCCAGTTAAAACATTAGAGGATGAGGAATACGTTAAAAATCACTCTATTGTAATGGCAACATTAGAAGGTCAGATTAAAAAGACCTCTTTAGAAGCCTATAGCCGACCTAGACGTGACGGAATCATTGCTATCAACATTAAAGAAGGTGATGCACTATTGGGCGCAGAATTAACCGATGGCGATAGTCACATTATTCTTGCTAATAAAAATGGTCGTGCCATTCGATTCCACGAGACAGATGTAAGAGAAATGGGGAGAAATACTTCCGGTGTTCGTGGGATGTCTCTTGACAAGGGCGACAACCTGGTAGACATGGTTGTTATCAAGAATGCTCACGAAGCAACCGTTCTAGCAATGTCAGAAAATGGTTTCGGTAAGCGATCACTCGTTGACGATTACAGAGAACAATCTAGAGGCGGTAAAGGTGTAATTACATTAAAGATAACACCAAAAACTGGCGACTTAATTGCTCTTAAAGAAGTAACTGATCAGGATGATTTAATGATTATTACTGAACGAGGCAAAGTAATTCGTATGAGCTGTAGTACAATTCGAACCATGGGTAGAAATACTCAAGGCGTTCGTATTATGCGACTAGATCAAGACGGAGCAATTGCTGCTGTTACTAGAGTTGTTAATGAAGAAGAAGTTGAAGGTGGAGAGGAAGAAGAACCGCAGGCATAAACTTCTCTCTCTATTCTATAAATTGAAAAGGCTTCTGAAAATTCAGGAGCCTTTTTTTTGGAATCTAAATATGTAGAATCTTTTTCTTCGATTAGCTTTTCAAATTTTCTACCATTTCATCAAGTAAACTTTTCCTTTTTTCAATTAGATCTTTTGGGGCAATAATTTTTATCTCTTTTCCAAATTGAAGCAACCAATTATTGATGAAGTCTAAATTGTCAAACTTAAAACCAATGCTAAATAAATTAGGATTTATTTCGATTTTCTTAAATATCTTAGCCGGCAGACTCCCTTCTAACGCACTCAGCGCGCCACTCCCGACCTCTATTATTATTTCCCGATAACTCTCGTTAGAAGGAAAAATCAAGCCCTCTATTGACATTTTGCTAGGTATAGCGAAATTTTCTTCCAAAATTTCCACTTCGCTAGTTCTATCGAGCACAAAATTCCTAACCTCACCCCTTAAATGAGAAAAACCAATTACGTTCCAGTGATCTTCGTAAAAAACCAAAATGTAAGGATCAATTTTCCGAATTTGTTTTTTTGTCTTTTCTGATGAGTAAGAAAACTGAATTCTTTTTTTCTGTGAAATTGCGCTACTCAACAAATACCAGTTTCCACCCTTTCTTTTTTTACTTCCAAATTTCTGATATGGATCAACGATTGTTTTTTCCTGAAGAGAGTTCATCAAGTTTTTCAACTCTTCAGGCAGAACGTTTTTTATTTTAACCTCCACCCCTTTTGCATCATCAACCATTTGCTGGTCTACTTGAGACTTTACAAAATTCAACCCCACAATAATAGTTGCTAACTCTTGAGTAGAAAACATTAGTGGTGGAATTTTAAACCCAGGCATTACGCCGTAGCCAGCGTATTTATCCCAAGTTATAGGGACGTTAATCTCCCCTAGCGAATTAAAATCTCTAAATATCGTGCGGCGACTCACCCCAAAATACTCAGCAAACTCATCAACAGTCTTTCTATTTCCCTTTTGCTGAATCATCAGCATAAGCTTAAGACGTCTTTCTGAGCTCTTCATAGTATTCCTGTTTTATTCTATCTAATTCTTTTAACCTGCACCACTGATTTACCCCTGTAAAACTCACCCATAAAGTCCGTTTCTAAATTCAGAATCTCAACCTTAAACAACTCATCCACAACCTTCAATTCTTCTAAAGCTTCTTCTTTTCCTTTTAAGAAAATCATTGAAGACCATTCTTTTTCTTTTATAAAATCGTAAAGCTCAAAAATTTTAAACGCGTGCTTCGTTATAACCACACTTTCCGAAGAGGTTTTTATAGCACCAATAGAGCCTGCATTTGTAGAAACAGAACTCTTTAGATTGAGCTTATTTACCAAATCATTCAGCACAAATACTTTTTTTGCAATGATATCATTCAGCACAAATTCTTTTTCGCGGAACGCAACACCCAAAGGAATACCCGGCAAACCGCCACCACACCCTGCGTCAATTATATTCGCAGCGTTCGTAAACTCACTCATTAATGAAATACAAAGCGAGTGCTTAATGTGTTCTTTCAATGTTTCATGTGAAACATCTCTACTTACGAGATTTACTTTTCGATTCCACCAAAGAAGCTTATCTGCGTAAAGAAGAAGTTCATCTTTGTGTTCTCTTAAAAGCTGCGCTAGAATGAGGACTTCATCAACTTGGATTTTTCTGATTTCTATATCGTGTTCCACGTGAAACCTACCCTTTAAGATAAACCATAAGCACAGCGACATCACTAGCAGATACACCGCTAATCCTACTAGCCTGACCAATGGTCTCCGGTTTAATTTTCGTCATTTTGAGCTGACCTTCAGTAGAGAGGCTTTTTATCTTACTATAATCTAAATCCAATGGAATCTTTTTGCTCTCCTTATTCTTTAGTTCCTGAACCATTTCAAATTCCTTCTTGATATAACCAGAATACTTAACAAGAATTTCAGCTTGCTCAATCACATACTTGTCGTTGGTAATATCAGCTACCTCTTTTGAGAACTCCTCATCAGCACCCATAATATCATATAGAGAAATCTGAGGTCGCGATAACACAGTGTGGGTTTTAACGGGTTGCCTCAAGCCTGTAGTTCCTCTTTCTTCCAGCATTGAATTCATTTTCTCTGGACGAATTGTTCTCTCATAAACCAAGGTTGAAAGTTTATCTACAGCCTTATACTTAGCCATCATTTTGTCGTAGCGTTCTTTTGAAGCTAAACCAATCTTATAGCCAATCTCTGTCAAACGAAGATCTGCATTATCTTGACGTAACAAAATTCTATGTTCAGCTCTAGAAGTAAACATTCTGTACGGCTCTTCGGTGCCTTTATTAATAAGGTCGTCAATCAAAACCCCGATATATGCTTCCGATCTTTTTAGAACTAACGGGCCTTTGCCTTGAACTTTAAGCGCAGCATTTATTCCCGCCATCAATCCTTGGCAAGCAGCTTCTTCGTAACCTGTAGTTCCATTAATCTGACCTGCAAAATAAAGACCTTCAATAATTTTGGTCTCTAAGGTTCTCTGGATTTGATGCGGTGGGAAGTAATCATATTCAATAGCGTAACCGGGTCGAATCATGACAACATTTTCAAACCCAGAAATTGATCGAAGGGCTTCCAACTGAACTTCCTCAGGCAGAGAGGTTGAAAAACCATTAAGATACATTTCGTAAGTATTCCACCCTTCCGGTTCTAGGAATAACTGATGGCGATCTTTGTCTGCAAAACGATTAATCTTATCCTCAATACTTGGACAGTATCTTGGTCCTATAGATTTAATCCGTCCATTGAACATCGGGCTTCTGTCAAAGCCTGTTCGTAAAATATCATGTACGTTGTCGTCCGTATAACCAATCCAACAAGACAACTGATTCTCTTGTTTGGGTAATTGTTCTGTTAGAAAAGAAAATGGAGTTGCAACCTCGTCCCCTACTTGTTCTTCTAACTTTGAATAGTCGACAGATCTTCCATCTAACCGAGGCGGTGTTCCTGTTTTTAAACGACCTACCTCAAATCCACTATCCTCTAATGCCGCAGAAATTCCTACAGAAGCTCTTTCTCCAGATCTCCCTCCCCCATAGTTACTTTCACCAATATGGATTAAGCCATTAAGAAAGGTTCCACTAGTTAGTACTACAGATTTAGAGTAAAATTTCTGCCCAGTTTGAGTAACAACGCCTTCGACTTTTTTATCTTCTGATATTATTAAATCAACGACATTATCTTGCCTAAAGAAAAGGGTTTCTTTCTTCTCCAGATACTCCCTCATTCTTTGTGCGTATAAGGTCCGATCACTTTGACAGCGAGGACTCCACATTGCTGGTCCCTTGCTTTGGTTAAGCATCTTAAACTGTACACCAGATTCATCGCTAACAATTCCCGAGAGACCGCCTAGTGCGTCAATTTCTCTAACGAGCTGTCCTTTAGCAATTCCACCCATCGCAGGGTTACAAGACATTTTTGCAACCGCTTCAAGGTTCATGGTTATTAAAAGCGTTTTAGCTCCTAATTGAGCAGCAGCTCCAGCAGCTTCTGAGCCAGCGTGACCACCGCCGACAACTATAACGTCATAATTTGGATTGTGGGAAGACATTTTTCAAAAACTAAACTATTGTAGTTTAAATGAAAAAAGCCTTGAATTACGTAGAATTCAAGGCTTTTTGCGATCCGGAAGGGACTCGAACCCTCGACCTCCTGCGTGACAGGCAGGCGTTCTAACCAACTGAACTACCGGACCGTTGAAGAGCATCAAATATACGGCTCAAATAAATTCTATGTCAAGAGCTAAATTAAAAAAAGAAAGATATTTTATTTCTTACTCAAAGCCAGCTCAATAGCTTTTGTGATTTCTTCGCTTTCCGGTTCAACTTTAGTTTTAAAGCGTCTAATGAGCTTTCCTTCTTTATTAATAAGGAATTTTTCAAAGTTCCAAGAGATATCACCTTTAAAGTCTGGGTTATCTTGGTTTGTTAAATATGTAAATAACTCATCTTGGTCCTCTCCAAGAACCGAAACTTTTGAGAACATAGGAAACTGAACTCCATAAGTGAGAGTACAGAACTCTTTAATTTCTTCGTCAGTGCCAGGCTCTTGTCCTTTGAAGTTGTTTGCAGGGAAACCAAGTATCACAAGGCCATCATCTTTATACTTATCGTACATTGCCTCTAGCCCTTCGTATTGTGGAGTATAGCCACACTTAGAAGCTACATTCACAATCATCACAACTTTGCCTTTATACTGATCTAAGTCTACTTTATTACCGTCAATATCTTTTCGAGTAAAATCGTAGATTGAATCATAAACTGATGGTAAACCTGTTACCATTAAAGACAGCAGTAAAATCAATACTAACTTCATTATACTAATCCTTTTAAATTACGTTTAGTGTATTAATATTTTTTCAACAGAAATCATTCCTTATGAAAATTTACACATTGGCTTTTATTGTGTGCTTTATACCAAGCACTATTTTTGCGCAGATGTTCAGTGTTCGAAATGTAGAAAACAAACCTAGTGAATCAAATACTTATCTTAGAATTGGCGTGGGTGTTACAAATTTTGATTACACGGGCTCAAACTCTGTAATACTACCAGAAAATAGGTTAGACCTTGAACACAATTCATTAGCTATTCAGTTTGAAAGTTCTGGACTAGAATTGGGTGTTAACTTTGCGAATAGCATAGTTGGATTAAAAGAACAAACATTTTTGAACTTCTCTCTTTACTATACCAACTCTATTCTACTTTCTAAGAGCGAATCCGTTCAATTTGGAATACCATTAAGAATTGGTTCAGACCTAGTTTCTGTTACAAAAGAAAGTTCAAGAGATAAATTTTCCCAAACCTCCATTTCAGTTGGTGCAGGAGCGTTGCTTTCGTTCAGAATAAAAGACAAAATCATTTTTTCGAATACATTTATTCCAAACTATGGCTTTAGTTCCTCTAGCGGTGGATTTTTTGGTGGTTCAGAATTTTCTCTTGTTGGCAAAAGTAGACTTAATTTCCTTAACCTTATTGGTAATAAGAATCTAAGTATTGGGTATGATTACAAATATTCTTCTTATAATATTGAGGATGAAAATTTCGATTACGACTTAAAAGCTCATTTATTAACCATTGCTATTTCACTTTGAAACCCGATAAACTTTTACTTGAACTTGAACAACTACTTGAGCAATCTGGTTACAGGCTGAGAAAGGAACGAGGCTCATTTCGTGGAAATGATTGTTTGATTGAAGGTGAGCGATTGGTAATTGTAAATAAAAATAAGCCAATCGAGGCGCAAATAAGTACCATCGCTCGGGTTTTAGCTGATATTGATTTAAGTAACACCTACATAAAACCCGCTATCAAAAAAGATCTAGAAGTGATATGGGATCGCCTTTCTGTACAGAGAAATAATTCGGGCTCAGAACTAGAATTTGAGGACTAATGCGAGTTACTTTTTTAGGAACAGGAACATCGATGGGAGTGCCGGTAGCAGGTGGTTTTGGGAGCGATCTTACAACAAACGATCCAAGGAATATCCGAACTCGTTGCGCCGCCTGGATAGAAGGCTTAAACACATCCATCTTAATTGATGTTGGGCCAGAGTTTCGCATTCAAAGTATTCGAGCTCAGATTAAGAGAATAGACCACGTTCTTCTTACCCATGAACATATGGATCACATAGCAGGACTAGACGATTTACGAGCCTATAATTATGTTCAAAAAGGTGAGATACCTGTTTACGGTACAATGAGCTGTTTAGAGTCATTGAGAAAGAGGTTTGATTATCTATTTGGTAAAAATAAATATCCAGGCTCCGCTTCCCTTCAACTTACAGAGATAAATAAGCCTTTGAAATTGGGTGAGTTTAAAGTAACTCCATTACCTGTAGAGCATGGTAAGCTTGATATACTTGGTTATAGAATAGATGACTTTGTATACCTAACCGATGTTAAAAGTATCTCAAATTCCACTAAGGAGCTTATGCGAGATGCAAAAGTAGTTGTGTTAAGTGCGTTGAGGTGGGAACCGTCACACCCCACACACTTAACCATTCCTGAAGCTATTGATATCATCAATGAGCTAGAGATCCCAAAAGCGTACTTTATTCATATGGATTCATCTGTTGA
>TARA_R110002050_G_scaffold56512_4_pt1 | contig 56217 bp, 40 predicted proteins | sample TARA_R110002050 | Tara Oceans TARA_R110002050 (sample SAMEA4396988) | marine metagenome | biome: Polar Biome; feature: [DCM] deep chlorophyll maximum layer (ENVO:01000326); material: water (ENVO:00002006), including particulate matter (ENVO:01000060) such as... | depth 25 m
GATGCGTAAACTCCTCTTCCGATTGTGGTACATCATAATGAATAATATATTTAAGCTCAGGAACATCAATACCTCTTGCGGCTAAATCTGTAGCTAGTAAAAGCTGACTCGTTCCGTTTCTAAATTTGATAAGCGCACGATCACGGTCATACTGTTCCATTTCGCCTGAAAAAGTAGAATGACTAATCTTATTTTGAGTAAGAAATTTAGCTAGGTATTCTATATTTTCTTTCACATTGCAAAAAACAATGCCTTGTTCATTACCCAAATGCAACACTAAATCCAATAAGGTTTGAGATTTATTTCTCAAGGGAGAAATAACCGTTTTAATCTCTAATTTAAGCGCCTTTTTCTCTTTCAGATAATTAATCAGCACTGGCTTATCTAAACGCACAAAACTAGGAACTTCAATATTCTGAGTTGCTGAAGTCAATATACGTTTACTAATCCGTGGTACGTTTGCGATAATACCTTTCATTTCATCAGAAAAACCTTTATCTAAACATTTATCAAACTCATCTAAAATTAAGGTTTTAATACTTGCTTTTGAAAAACGGTCGTTCGCAAAATGATCGAGAATTCTACCCGGAGTTCCTATTAAAATAGCCGGATTATGTTTTAATTCGATTTTATCCTTAGCCATGGTACGCCCGCCATATACAGCATTCACTTTAAAACCAGTACCCATAACTCTAAGCACTTGTTCTATTTGTATCGCTAGTTCACGTGAAGGCACCACAATTAAGGCTTGTACCTCATCTATATTTGGATCTAATATTTTTATCAATGGAAGTAAAAAAGCCAATGTTTTCCCTGTTCCCGTTGGAGAAAGCAAAATGGTATTTGTAGTTTTTTCTATAACAGCAATAGCCTCTACTTGCATTGGGTTTAACTGATGAATATTCAGTTTTGCCAATATATCCTCTTGATCTTTTATACTATTTGCCATTGCTACTACTTATTTTTCTTAGTTGTTGGTGTTTCTTCTTTTGGAAGAATACTCGTATTATGTTCTAGGTAATTAGCTAGTACTTTTTCTATCATTTCTTCTTTTGTCAAATGATGGAAAACAGTTTTTATCTTGTTTTTGAAATCTTCAGAAACTTCCCGATTAGGCTTGGTTTTAAATATTTTCTTAGCCCAAAGCAATGCGTTTGTTTCTTCGATACTTGACGCATCTGCTTTTTTTATTTTATGGAAGGTAATCCCAAGTTCTTTTTCAAAATCAGGAATATCTGCCACTTCTTCTTGCTGGATAATGGTTAACGAAAGTCCGTTTGCCCCTGCCCTAGCCGTTCTACCACTTCTATGTACATACAGATCGTAGGTTTCTGGTAAATGATAATTTACGACATACGAGATGTTTTTTACATCAATACCACGCGACGCTAAATCGGTCGCTATTAAAATAGAAATTTGACCTTCTCTGAACTGTCCCATTACGCGATCTCGAATCACTTGTGTTAAACTCCCATGTAATGCCCCTGAAGAGAATTTATTGATGGCTAAGTTCTTTGCCAGTTTATTTACTGCTGCTTTTGTTTTACAGAAAATAATACCTTGTTCTCCTTCTCTGGAGCTTAAAAAATGAAGCAGCACATCCAATTTTTCTATGGGTTCTACCACAACATATTGGTGATCGATACCTTGATGCCCAATCGTGTCCATATCGGCTTCCAAGTGCATCACGTTCTTATTCAGGTAATTCTGCACTAATTGCTTTATAGGTCCTGGCATAGTAGCCGTAAACAATAAAGTTCTACGAGTTTCTGGCAATTCTTGTACAATAGGTTCTAGATCTTGTTTTAAAGCCGTTACCATTTCATCAGCTTCATCTAATACCAAATATGATGTGTTTTTTATATGGATAGCTTTCTGCTGAATCAGATCTACCAAACGACCTGGAGTAGCCACGACAACATGTGTTGCACTTTTTAATTTCTCTATTTGAGGTTTTATCGGAGTTCCACCACAAATCGAAGCAATTACAATAGCTGGACTATATTTTGCAAACGAAACAAGGTTGGCATAAATCTGTTGTCCTAATTCTCTAGTAGGCGCTAATATGACTACTTGTATGTTGTTATTTTTGGTGTCAATTAATTGTAGTAATGGCACACCAAAAGCCGCAGTTTTACCCGTTCCGGTTTTTGCCAGTGCAACAATATCTTTCTTAGCCGTAAGTATTAACGGAATGGTCTTTACCTGTATGTCTGTAGGGACAGCAATCTGTAAATCGGTTAAACTTTGTTGAAATGATTCGTTCACTCCAAGCTTAGAAAAATGCTTTGACATAAAATAATTTTCGGCAAAGATAACTACAGTTTTTTTGGGAATCGTAGCGATTAGATTTTATCTGTTATTATTTGGTGCTATTACTAGAAAAAAGAAGCCTAAAAGGCTCCTTTTCATATAACGTAATTCGTACTTCTATTCTAAACCACGTGCTTTTAGCATTGGTTCTATTTTTGGATCACTTCCTCTCCAATCACGATACATTTTTTCAGGATCTAAGGTATTTCCCCGTGAAAGCACCATATCACGGAAACGTTGTCCGTTCTTACGTGTTAATCCGCCATTGTTCTCAAACCAATTATAGGCATCATGGTGCAGCATTTCTGTCCATAGATATGAATAATACCCAGCTGCATATCCGCTTCCGAAAATGTGTGCAAAATACGTTGAACGGTAGCGTGGTGGCACGGCACTTACAACATCTAATTTGGTAGCATGTAGTGCTTCTTTTTCAAATGCATTCGCATCTGTAATTTTGGTATCCGAAGCAATAATATGCCATTGCATATCTAAATTAGAAGCTGCCAAGTTTTCTGCTAAGCTATAGCCTTGATTAAAAGTGCCTGATTTTTTAATCTTATCAATCAGTTGTTGCGGTAGCGGTTCTCCTGTTTGGTAATGCACGGCATAGTTTTTCAAAATTTCAGTATGTAAAGCCCAATTTTCATTAAATTGAGAAGGAAATTCTACAAAATCTCTTGCAACAGCAGTTCCTGATAATGATGGGTATTGTTGATCTGCAAAAAATCCGTGCAATGCATGTCCGAATTCATGGAACATGGTTTCAACTTCATCATATGTAAGTAATGCAGGTTCTCCCTCAGCAGGTTTTGCATAATTACACACATTATATATTACCGGTTTTTTATTGTACAATTTGGACTGCGTTACAAAATTACTCATCCATGCACCTCCACGCTTACTAGGTCTTGCAAAATAATCTGCATAAAACAACCCTAAAGCTTCTCCATTTTCTTCGAAAAGCTCATAAACTAATACATCTTCATGATAGGTTGGAATATCTTTTCTTTCTTTAAATGTAATTCCGTATAACCTTTCTGCTGCGTAGAACACTCCTTTTTCTAAAACAGTCTTCATCTCGAAGTAAGGCTTGATTTGATTTTCATCAAGGTCATACTTTACTTTACGCACCATTTCTGCATAGCGGTTCCAATCCCAAGCTTCTAAAGTAAAACCTTCACCTTTACTTTTAATCATTTCCTGAATTTCAACAGCTTCACGTTTTGCTTTTGCTGTTGCTGCAGGTATTAATCCGTTAAACATTTTAAAAACATGTTCAGGTGTTTCAGCCATTGTTTTTTGTAAACTCCATTCTGCATAATTAGCAAAACCTAATAAAGCGCCTTTTTTAGCCCGTAATTCGGCTATTTCAGATATAATCGCTTTAGTATCATTTTTAGAACAATCAGTTCTATTCCAAGCAGTTCTAAAAATTTTTTCTCTGGTTGCTCTTTTTTCTAGACTTTGCAATAGCGGTTGCTGAGTTGTATTTTGTAATGGAATTTTCCAACCCTCACCCTTTTTATTTTCTAAAGCTTTTAATTCGGCTGTAGAAAGTCCAGCTAATGCTTCCTTATCCGTAAAGACCAAAGCTCCCGCATTGTTGGCTTCTAATAAGGTTGTATTAAAAGAATTGATTAAAGAAGCTAGTTTGGCATTATAGCCTTTCAACGTTTCTTTATCCTCAGGAGTTAAATTCGCTCCAGCCTTTTCAAAATCTTCAAAATAGTTTTCCAATAACTTTAAAGACTCTGCATCCAATCCAAGAGTTTCTTTCTTTGTGTATAATGCTTTTACTTTTTGAAACAATTTATCGTTTAGATACAATGCATCTTGTAATTCAGAGAATTTAGGTGCCATTTCTTCTTGTACGACTTGCAAAGTATCATTGGTATGTGCTCCTGTAAGTCCGTAAAACACATTCTGAACCCGTTCTAAGAGTAAACCACTCTTCTCTAAAGCAAGTACTGTATTTTCAAAAGTTGCGGACTCTGTATTATTCGCAATGTTGTTAATCGCTTTCTCTTGCTCACTTATACCTTGTTCTAATGCTGGCTTAAAATGAGCATTAGTGATATTTGTAAAATCAGGTGCAAAATAGGGTAATTTACTTTCTACCAGTAAAGGGTTGTGTGTTGTAATCATAGTATCTTCTGCTGTTGATTTGTCCTTGCTTTTAGAATCGTTACACGCGGTAAACATAACCGTTAGCAAAAACATGGTACAAACATTTTTCATTTAAAAATCTGTTTTAATTAGCCCCCCTAAAGATACTTTAAATTGAAAAAATACGGCTATTATTTTGAGTATGTAAGTATCTGAAAAATAACTAATTAAAATAGTAAACTACCTTTGTACTATATCTAGATAAACAGTAATATCAAAGTAAGAATAATACCCCCTAAGGTAAAGTATAATCCTTTTTTAAAAATGGGTGTTTTAGGCATAAACATCCAAAAAGAAGAGATGACAAAAAACAATAAAGAAAGACCAAAAAAGATATTCAGAAAAAATAAGGGATCTCCTGATTTAGCTTTATGAAAGTGACTTAATTTATCTAATAAATAAGGGAGCTCAGATTTCGTGAAATTTGCTTTTCCAGAAGTTTTATTATACCAACCATCTTTAAAATAAAGGATACCATCTGCTTCTTTATCCACTTTTAAATTACGAATACCTAGCTCTTTTCCTAAGTTGTTCTTATTTAAATTGATAGCAACTGTTTGCTCTATTTCAACTTTCTTTTTAAACGTGTCCGAATCTCTAAAGATGAGGGTAATTCCACTGATCGAATAGACCGCCATTATTCCGGCCAAAAAGAAACCTAAATAACGATGTAACTCACGTACTTTTAATGAAATCTCCCTGCTATTTGCCTTCATAACTCGTATACTTTTGTTTAAAATTTTACTTGAATTCAAAAAAAATGCGAATATAGGTATTCACTTTAATTATATAACCGCACCTGAATCCTTGAAGCATAAATTTTTGTTAAACAAATTAAAAAAAGAATGAACGTTCATTTTTAAACATATCTTTGTAATAGAAATTATATGGTATGGCAAAACTTCAAAAAAGTATAGACAAAAGGCAGGCTTTAGTTAAAGCGACCATTAAACTGGTTAATAATAATGGTTTTCATGCGGCTCCAATGTCTAAAATTGCAAAAATGGCGAATGTTTCTCCTGCTACGATATATCTTTTTTTTCAAAGCAAGCAGGATCTTGTCAATAAAGTATACATCGAAGTCAAAGCTTCGTTCACCGCCTATGCGTTTGAAACCTACAATGCAGAAATGGATGTAGAAAAGGGTTTTGAAATTATTTGGAAACGTATTGCAGACTTTAAACTAAAAGAATGTGAAGAGGCAATGTTTCTAGCACAATGTGATAATACCCCAATGATTGATGAAACCAGCAGACAAGAAGGAATTAAACATTTGCAACCACTACTCGATTTGTGGCATAGAGGAAAAAAAGAAGGTGTTATTAAACCGCTTTCAGATTACCTTTTATATGCTTACAGCATTAATCCTTTATCATTTTTAATGTTGGCTCAACACCGTGGTGAATGTGCAATTACCAAAAACACCACAGAAGAAGCCTACCAAGCGGCTTGGGATAGCATTAAGAAATCATAGGTAATGAACAGTTATAAAAATTAATATTTAGCATAAAAACAATATGGAATTATTAGATAAATTGAATTGGAGATACGCTGCAAAGGCTATGAATGGTAAAAAGGTACCTCAAGATAAAATAGATCATATTATTGAAGCAGCTCGATTAGCACCCACTTCAAGTGGTCTTCAACCTTTTGAAATTTATGTAATCACCAATCAAGAGGTAAAAGAAAAAATAAAACCAGTGGCTTGGGGTCAGTCCGTTATCACTGATTGTTCCCATTTATTGGTATTTGCCGCTTGGGATACCTATACCGCTGAGCGTATTAATAAAATGTTTGATTTGACGAACAAGATTCGTGGTTTTAAAAATGAAGGTTGGGAAAATTACCGACAGCTGTTGTTAAACTCTTATCCTCAAAAAGATGCAGAAGTAAACTTTAACCATGCCGCGAAACAAGCTTACATCGCTTTTTCACAAGCTATTGCTGCCGCTGCATTTGAAGGAGTTGATACAACTCCAATCGAAGGATTTGATCCTGTCGCTGTCGATGAAATTCTGGGTTTAAGAGAAAAAGGATTGCGAAGTGCTGTTATACTTGCGGTAGGTTATAGAAAAGCTGATCAAGATTGGTTGGTAAACTTAAAAAAAGTTAGAAAAAGTACGGAAGATTTAGTAACGGTTATTGATTAAAACATTTACATCATGAATCAAACAATTATTTTAAAGGAAAGGCCCGTTGGAAAACCAACGATGTCAGAATTTGAATTTAGTACTGATGCTACAGAACTCATTGTAAAAGAAGGCGAAATGCTTCTCGAAACAAGTTATGTTTCTGTGGATCCTTATTTAAGAGGTCGAATGAACAACGCAAAATCATATGTTCCACCTTTTGAAGTTGGTAAACCTATAAGCTCAGGGATTGTAGCAAAAGTAATTGCATCTAAGCACAAAAAATTTGAGGTTGGCGATTACCTTGTTGGAATATTAGCATGGAAGAAACAACAGATTTCTAACGGTGAAGGTCTTACAAAAGTGAATACAAATTTAGCCCCTTTAAGTGCCTACTTGGGTATTCTAGGTATGACTGGATTAACCGCATATTTAGGCCTTACAGAAATTGGCAAGCCTAAAGCGGGTGAAACAATTGTAATCTCTGGCGCTGCTGGTGCCGTCGGCAGTGTTGTTGGTCAAATTGCAAAAAATTTAGGCTTACATGTCATTGGTATTGCTGGAACAGATGAAAAAATAGAAATGCTGACCTCAGATTTCGGTTTTGATGCAGGAATAAATTACAATGATACGGCAAATATGAATACAGCTATCAAAGCAGCCGCTCCAAATGGGGTCGATATTTATTTTGATAATGTTGGTGGGCCTATATCTGATGCAGTGCTATTCAACATCAACAAGTTTGCGCGCATGATTATCTGTGGAGCCATATCTGTCTACAATAGCACAGAGCTTCCTACTAGCATAAGTGTGCAACCATTTTTGGTAAAGAATAGTGCATTAATGCAAGGATTTATAGTTTCAAACTATGCAGAAAAATTTCCGGAAGCAATGAAACAATTGTCTTTGTGGTTATCAGAAGGTAAATTAAAATATATCGAGACTGTAGTTGATGGCTTTGAAAATATTCCGAGGGCTTTTATTGATTTGTTCGATGGAAAAAATAAAGGGAAAATGATTGTGAAAATCTAAGAAAAGAGAAAAAAATAAAAAGAAAGCTATGAATAATTTTGAATATAAGAATCCTACTAAAATAATTTTTGGGAAAAATACGATTACAAAACTAGCGCAAGAGATTCCCGATGACGCCAAGGTCCTTATGCTTTATGGTGGTGGGAGTATTAAAAAAAATGGAATTTACGATCAGGTAAAAACAGCTTTGGCTAAGGTTAATGTGATTGAGTTCGGTGGCATTCCTGCTAATCCGGAGTACACCATACTTATGGAGGCTTTAAAAGTTATAAAAAATGAAAATATCACCTATTTATTAGCTGTAGGTGGTGGTTCTGTAATTGATGGTACCAAGTTTTTGGCTGCCGCAGCAGCATACGAAGGCAAAGAACCATGGGACATGCTAAAAAATAGAGAACGGCCAACAAAAGCTATGCCTTTTGGTACTGTTCTTACACTTCCTGCAACAGGTTCGGAGATGAATTCTGGACTTGTGATTACACGAAAAGAAACACAGGAAAAATTGGCAATGGGCGGACCTGCTTTATTCCCTACATTTTCTATTCTAGATCCAGAAGTGATTGCTTCCATTCCTGAACGTCAGTTAGTAAACGGAATTACTGATGCTTTTACACATGTTTTAGAACAGTACATGACCTACCCTGTTGGTGGCTTATTACAAGACCGTTTTGCTGAAAGCATTTTACAAACCTTGATTGAAGTAGGACCTAAAGTGATTAAAAATCCTACCGATTATATAGCAGGTGCTAATTTCATGTGGAGTTGTACCATGGCTTTAAACGGATTAATTCAACAAGGAGTACCAAGTGATTGGGCGGTGCATATGATGGGGCATGAATTAACTGCTTTATTTGGAATTGATCATGCAAGAACTTTGGCAATAGTAGCGCCAAGCCACTACAAATATAATTTTGAAGCTAAAAAAGAAAAATTAGCGCAATATGCTGAACGTGTTTGGAATGTAACTGAAGGTAGTATTGATGATAAAGCCTATGCTGGAATTGAAAAAACTGAAGTTTTCTTTCACCAACTAGGAATTAAAACCAAATTATCTGAATACACGGATAAATACGAAGGTACCGCGGAAGAAATTTCAAAACGTTTTACAGAACGCGGTTGGTTAGGTTTAGGAGAACGCCAAGCTTTAACACCTCAAGACGCCGAGAAGATTGTGAAAATGGCCTATTAATTTAAAAACATGAAATTAATTAAATCGTTAGCTCTAGTGCTAACCGTTTGTATAGCTTCGGCTTGTAAAAATGAAATTAAAAATACTTCTGAAAATGTTTCAGAAGAAATCACAATGACTAAAAAATAAAATAAAATGAACATATTATTTGTATTAACATCGCACGATAAATTAGGAGATACTGGGAAAAAAACTGGATTTTGGGTAGAAGAATTTGCTAATCCCTATTATACCTTATTAGATAAAGGCGCAAACATTACAATCACCACACCAAATGGTGGTGCGGCACCTATAGACCCAAGTAGTGATACCCCAGATGCTGCTACTGAAGCTACCAAGCGCTATAACAATGATGCTGCGGCCAAAGAAAGAATTGCCAACACTAAGAAATTGGCCGACATCAATCCTGATGATTTTGATGCTGTTTTTTATCCGGGTGGTCACGGACCATTATGGGATTTAGCTAACGACAAAACATCAATTACTTTAATAGAAACTTTTAATAAGCAAAATAAGCCGATTGCTTTTGTATGTCATGCGCCAGCTGCATTAAAAAGCGTTAAAGGAGCCGATGGACGAACTCCTCTCGTAAAGGGCAAAAAGGTTACCGGCTTCTCCAACTCTGAAGAGGCAGCTGTGCAGTTAACTGACGTGGTACCATTTTTAGTTGAAAATATGCTCATTGAAAATGGCGGAATTTATTCTAATATTGAAGATTGGGGTGCATATGCCATTCAAGATGGAAACCTAATTACGGGACAAAACCCAGCTTCGTCTGAATTAGTAGCTGAAAAGTTATTGACCATACTTAAATAATAAATAGATTTTTACCTATTAAAACCCTGTAAACATGATGTTTACAGGGTTTTAGTTTTATACTTTTTGAGCTTCAGTTTTAACAGAATAATCTGTATAGCCTTTTTTCCCAGGCGTATAAAACGTGTCATTATCCCATGCTGTTAATGCGACTTTATTTTTAAAACGCTCCACTAAATCAGGATTAGAAATAAATGGTTTACCGTAAGCCACTAAATCTGCACTCCCCGCTTCAATAACAGCATTACCCGTTTCATAGGTAAAACCTGAGTTAATCATTAAAGTCCCGTCATAAATAGGTCTAAAATGCTTCGCAATTTCAGTAACTGCATAGGGTATTTCGGACACATCGTTGAATGGTTCCGATAAATGAACATACGCCAAGTTATACGCATTCAACTTTTTAATAATGTATTCAAAAGTAGGAATGGTTTCTTCGTCCATAGTCATACCAAAAATTCCATTTAACGAAGGGTTAAACCTTGTTCCTATTTTTTCTTCTGGTATTAGAGTTTTCATAGCATCAAGCACCTCAAAGAAAAAACGAGCTCTATTTTCAATCGATCCACCATATTCATCTGTTCTAACATTTGAGGTACCATTAAAAAATTGATGGAACAAATAACCGTTTGAAGAATGTATTTCAACACCGTCGAAACCAGCCTCTATTGCATTCTTAGCAGCGTTTTTAAAATCAGAAATTGTAGTGGCAATATCTTCCTTAGTCATTGCCTTTGGAGTTACAGTATCTTTAAATCCACTTGGCGTATAAGCTTGCGTATTCGGGTTTATTGCCGAAGGTGCTAAAGGAAGCTCACCCTTATGAAAATCAGGATGCGAAATACGCCCCACATGCCATAATTGAATAAAGATTTTACCGCCTTTATCATGCACTTTTTTAACTACTTTTTTCCAACCGTTAACTTGCTCTTTGCTATAGATACCTGGGGTATTTATATAACCCACTGCATCTTGAGAAACTTGAGATCCCTCAGTAATTAGTAATCCAGCGGAAGCTCTTTGAGCATAGTATTCTCCTTGTAATTCTTCAGTAGGAACGTTCCCTTTATTCGCGGCTCTTGAACGAGTCATTGGAGCCATGACTATTCTATTTTTTAGGATGATATCTTTCAATTGATATGCTTCAAATATTTTATCTTTCATAGTGTAATAATTTTCATATAAAGTTACGCATCTACAAAATAGATATACAAACCTTTAAGAATACCTTAAGAGCTTTTGTTCAAATGAGTTGTTGTATCATTTAAATGAGTCACTAACAGCTACCCTATTCTGGAATTGAAACTAGTCTAGCAATTGATTTTGTCTAATAAAAATCGATATTTGCACCTATAGTTGCTGTATGATAAACCATGTGCATTTTAAAATTTACAAACCTTTCGGAATGATGAGTCAGTTTACTTCAAACGACGCTAAAGAGTCTCGAAAAAAGCATTTTCTAGGTGAATTGTATGATTTTCCTGAAGGGAGTATGCCTGTAGGTCGCTTGGATGAAAAATCTGAGGGTTTATTACTTTTAACTACGGATGGAAGATTAAGCGATACTATAAATCAATCTGGCATAGAAAAAGAATATTATGCGCAATTAGATGGTCTAATTAACCCAGAAGCTCTTGAACAATTGGCAAAAGGAGTGATAATAGGGTTTGCAGGAAAAAAATATAGTACTAAACCATGTGAAGTACGACAATTGAGTGATGTTCCTCCCTTTTCCGAACCCAATAAAAAACTACGGATTGGAGTACACCGACCCAACTCTTGGATAAGTATAACCATAACTGAAGGTAAATTTCGTCAAGTTCGTAAAATGACAGCTGCAGTAGGTTATCCAACTTTACGATTGGTTAGAGTGCGTATTGGAGCTATACATTTAGAAACAATGAAGCCCGGTGCTATAGCCACATTAAAAGAACTCATTTAACTTGTTCTACATTTTTATTTATTTAGATAAAACGTATCAAACTAGAGATTTGAGTTATTTTCAAAATATTACAATCGCCGACCATCTAATAGATTGATGGTTCTAGAACCATAGGCTGCATTTTGCTCTGAATGTGTTACTTGAATAATCGTAACACCTTCTCTATTTAGTTTTTTAAATAACTCCATAATCTCAACACTCTGAGCAGAATTTAGGTTTCCAGTTGGCTCATCAGCAAGAATTAATTTAGGGTTAGCGATAAGGGCTCTAGCTACACCAACCAATTGTTGTTGACCACCACTGAGCTGTGCTGGAAATAAATCTTTCTTACCTACAATATTAAATCGATCTAACATATCAGCAACCATAGCCTTACGCTCTGAGGTTTTAAACTTTTTGTACAACAAAGGCATTTCCAGATTTTCTTGAACTGTAAGTTCATCTAACAAATGATAGGATTGAAAAACAAAACCGATATATTCTTTGTACAAAGTTGCTCTATGTTTCTCTTTTAAAGTATGAACAGATTCGTGCAAGAAATCATACTCCCCCTCATCAAAAGTATCTAACATACCTATCACATTCAACAAAGTAGATTTCCCTGATCCTGATGGACCCATTATCGAGATAAACTCCCCCTCTTCCACCTCAAGATTAAGATCTTTTAGTAAAAAAATACGCTGTCCACCTGAATTTACCCATTTAAAGATATTTTTTAATTGTAGTAACATTTTATTTTAGTTTTTTGTTGTTCATTTATAATTATTCGCATGTTGCATTGCACCCATTATTATCCGGTAATTTATTCTGTTCTCAAACTTTTTACTGGGTTTTGTCTTGCGGCTTTAAAACTCTGCCAACTTACTGTAAGCAGTGCGATAAAAAGAGTAGTAATTCCTGCCAAGGCAAATACCCACCAGTTCATATTAGTTCTATACGCGAAACCTTCTAGCCATCTATTCATCGCATACCAGGAAATGGGGACGGCAATAACAAAAGCGAGCAGTACCCACTTTAAAAAATCTTTATTTAATAGCGACAAAATTTGAGTAGTTGTTGCTCCATTTACTTTTCGAATACCCATCTCTTTTGTGCGCTGTTGCATGTAAAATGTGGACATTCCCAAAATACCCATCGCAGAAATAATGAATGATAAGAGCGTAAAATAGGTAATTATTTTTCCTGTGCGTGCATCCTTTTCATACCATTGATTAATGGTGTCGTCAACAAATTGAACATCAAATTCGGCATCATCAATCAAACTAACATAAGCTTCCTTAATTTTATCTGCCGTTCCGAAGACATCTTTACCATTAACTTTCAAGAAAATATCATTTGCCTGAAAATCTGTTGACTGTTGCCGAATCATCAATGGTCCTATTCTATCTCGGAGTTCCTTAAAATTAAAATCGTTGACTATACCAAGGATGGGTATCTCTTTTTCCTCCATTTTAAAGGAAACTGCTTCGTTGTTAAGTCCTAATTCCTTAATTGCAGTTTCATTCAGGTACATCCCTTTATCGGTATAGGCCACATTCGTTCGATTTACTTTAATATCAAAAACCTTAAAAAAAGAAGAGTCCACCGCAAATTCTTGAAAACTCAATGATTTTCCATGATTTTCAAAAGTCTGGTTGCTACCTCCGCTCAACGGACTCTGCCAAGTAATAGAAACCTCTTCTACTCCAGGAATCTGTAAAAGTGCATTCTTTATCGTACTTTTTTTATCGGTAGAACTCAAATAGTCGAGATGAACAATATTATCCTTTTCAAAACCAAGTTGTTGATTGCGCAAAAAATCGGTCTGCTTTAGGATAATCCAACTACAGGCCAATAAGGCAATTGTTACAGTATACTGGAAGGTTATAAAAACTTTCCCGTAAATACTTTTGGTTTGCGTCCTAAAAGTTCCTTTTACAACTTCAATAGGTTTAAAAGCGGAAATTTTCAAGGCTGGTACAATTCCGGATAAGAAACCAATAAAAACAAAAACCCCAGTCAATATCAAAATGTTTTTAAAATTCAAACCATCATTTAAGTTTAATCGAGTATCTAAAAGTGAGTCAAAATAAGGTTCCACTAGTTTAGCCAAAACTAGCGATAATATCACAGCTGAAAAACACAAGAAAACGGACTCCCTTATAAATTGAATTAGCAATTGTATTTTAGAGCTACCCAATAATTTTTTTATAGCGACCTCTTTTCCCCTGAATGTCGCCTGAGCAATTGTAAGATTTATGTAATTACCAACCGCAAGCAATAATATAAGTATCACTATTGCCGATAAAACCATAATTAATGTTTTACTAGTGCTCTTGGTGCCACTTCCCTCCTTTGAACTAAAGTAAATATCCTTTAAAGGTGTGAATTCTACCGTATTAGCCCAACCTTCGGTATACAACCAAAAATCGGTTTTAAATTTTTTTAATATTTCAGGAGCCTTTGATGGTAAATCCGAGTTTGCTTTTGACAAAAAATAGATACTTATAGAACACCAACCGTATTCTTCCATCAAACTTTCAAAACCAAAAATTTTTTTGAATGCAATTAGGTTCACCAAGGCATCCTGTTTAGCGAAGTGTGTATCTTCAGGAAAATCATCTAGTACACCAGTAACTATAAATTCATTTTCTGCATCAATATAAAGACTCTTCCCGAGTACATCTATTGAACCAAATAACTTATAAGCCAATTCCTTAGAAATGACTATTCCATCGGCAGTTTGCAATACATCATCTACCTTTCCTTTTATAAGTGGAAATGAAAAAATATTGAAGAACGAAGCATCTACCCCTAAATAATCAAACTTGACTTTAGTACCCGCAGTTTTTGATATCCTTCCTGAATTATTATAAACTCTTGTAAAATCCTCTATTTCAGGAATACTTTTTTTTAAGTCTTCTGCAATAGGAGGAGAAAAGTCAACAGTTTCATTCTCCATTCGATAGATTCTTTCCTTATTTACCTGAAAATCATCTACAGAAAGTTCATTTTGGATATAAACACTCAATAGCAATATAAAAGTCAGCGATATCGTAAATCCTATAATTGTGATTGCCGTATACATCTTATTCTTTAAAAGATGGCGTAGATATGTTTTAAGGGCTATCATAATATTTCTTTTTATGTTATTCTGTTCTCAAACTTTTTACTGGGTTTTGTCTTGCGGCTTTAATGGTTCTTGTTCCAATAGTAATCAATGCAATTCCTATTGCCAGCATGCCGGAAATAACAAAAAACCATACGCTTAAATCTATACGAAAAGCATAATTCTGTAACCATTCTTTCATTACCCACCAAGCAATTGGAGAAGCAATTAAAAAGGCGATGAGTACCAACTTTAAAAAATCTTTGGTTAGGATATATGTTACCGAAAAAACACTAGCACCAACTACTTTTCTAATACCAATTTCTTTTGTGCGTTGTGCAACTATCAACATAGACATCGCGAACAGCCCAATACAACTCAAAACAATAGCAATTACAGATCCACTAGTAATTAAAGTGGCCATTGATTTTTCTCTTTGAAACGTACGATCCACATTTTCATCTAAAAAGGATCCTAAAAACGCTGCATTAGGTTCAATTTTGTGCCACGCATTGGCTATAACATCAAAAGAACTAGCCATATTTGAACTTGCTACCTTTACATATGCATAGGTAAGATCCCAATCCGTACTCATATAATACGTAAGCGGACTGATAGTTCTATCAAGGTCTTGAAAATGATAATCTTTTACCACACCTACAACTGGATAGTACACACCATCACCAATTTCCAATTGAGCAGTCAATGGATCTTCTTCACCCAATTCCCTAGCCATAGCTTCGTTGATTACCACCACTAAACTATCTGCTGCACTAGTAAAGTTTCGTCCCTTAAGCATTTCTATACCTAAAGTTGGAACATAGTCATGATCCACTACTAAAAAATTGGTTCTTACCACGCGTCCTTTATATTCAAAACCTATAATACTAGAGGATTGGCTACCGTCTTTTCCCCTGCCTAAATTATTATCCGCTCCAGAAACACTTAGAATATCCGGATTTCCGCTAAGCTCTTGTTTCAACAATTGCAAAGCCGCATAACTGTTCTTTTTTCCATTTATAGGAATAGAAACTACTTGTTCTTTATCATAACCCAAGTCTTTATTGCGCATAAAATTTATTTGACTCCTCAATATCAAAGTTGCTGTAATTAAAAGAATGGCAATACCAAATTGAACGACCATTAATACATCTCTAACGCGGTTTTTTCCTGAAGTATCCAATTTACCTTTTAAAGATTGAATCGTTCCTAAACGGCTTAAAAGTAGGGCGGGATACCCACCTACGATAAGAGTTATTAATAAAATGGCTCCAATAAAAGCAGCTATAATCACTGGTGAGGTCACCATATCTATAGTTATACCTGTTCTGAATATTGATTTAAAATCTTCTAGTAATAAGACACTTAAGACAACTCCAACGGTAATCGCTAGAAGAAAAACAAAAAGACTTTCACCCCAAAACTGAAAAAACAATTGTTTTTTCTTCACTCCTAAGGTTTTGCGTATGCCTATTTCTTTTAAGCGCTGTGCGCTTTTTGCAATACTCATATTAATGAAATTTACACAAGCTATAAATAAAATAAGAAATGCAATTCCTAAAATAACGAATGGCATTGTTCTATTCACTGCTGCATAGCCTTTTCTAAAACTAGTGAAGCGAACATCTTTTAGCGGCAGTAATTTTAATTCTCTAAAAAGACCATTAGCATTGGCCATGGCTCCATCCCGTTTTGCATTTTCTATGGCTTCTTTATAATGTAAATTCACAAAGGGCTGCGTATTCTGCTCAAAATGAGAAACAGATACACCTTCTTGTAATTGCGCATAAACCGAATGGTATTGGGAGTCCCAGACATCTATAGTTGAAGCATATTCTGGATTGTTTTCAAATCGTATGGCTATTTCAAAATTCAAAGTACTATTAACAGGGTTATTTTCTACTACCGCTGCAACAGTAAATGGTTTTTCTTTACCCGCAATCAATAGATTAAACGATTCTCCCACACAATTTGTTTTTTCGAATATTTTTTTTGCGGTATTTTCTGTAATGATCACCGAAGATAGCTCTCCTAAAGTTTCCTTTGCATTACCTTCCAATACAGGAAAAGTAAACATGGAGAAAAAATCTGAATCTACCCAGAGTGCATTTAAATTAATCTCTTTGTCCTTGTAAAGTGCCATTGCTCCATTATCTAAAACGCGAGTAATCCTTTCAATTCCTGGTACTTCGCTTTGTAAAGAATGGGCTAAAGGTGCTGGCATAGTCGTGCCTGCATCTGACCCCTTTTGGGTCTGTTGTAACGAGTATACCTCATAGATTCGATCTCCATTTTTATGGAATGTATCATAAGACAGCTCAAAAAAAGCAGCCATAAACAATAAAATGGCAACTCCAAAAGCCACCGATAATCCAATTACATTAATACATGTAAAGGTTTTATCTTTTATTAAATTTCTCCAAGCGATTTTTAGATAGTTTGTGAACATGCTACTAATTTTTGATTGATACTGATTGATGTGTTATTTTATTCGTCTCTTAGTGCGTCAACAGGATTATTGGTAGCTGCCCGTAAACTCTGCCAACTAACAGTCAACATTGCGATTACAAGGGCTGAAATACCGGCTAAGGCAAAAATCCACCAGCTAACCACTGTTTTATACGCAAAACCCTCGAGCCATTTGTTCATCAGGTACCAGGAAAAGGGAACCGCAATTACAAATGCAAATCCAACCCACTTGATAAAATCTACATTCAAGAGTGTTAAAATTTGAGCTATCGTAGCTCCATTTACTTTTCGAATACCTATTTCTTTTCGCCTTTGAATACAGGTGTATGATGTGAGTCCGAATAACCCCATAGATGCAATTAATATGGCTAGCATAGTAAATACTTGAAATGCAGTACCGAATGCTTTATCATCGTTATATTGTGCTTGAAATTTTTTATCTAAAAACGTATAATTGAATGTACTCTTTGGAAAAATTTGATTCCATTTTTCTTTGATCTGGCTAATAGAATTGCTAAATCCTGCTTCCGAAATAGCAGTCTCATCTAATTGTACTAGCAGGTTATTTACTTCATCATGATTTCTAATAATCATGGGCAATATGGCACTTTTTGATCCGAAATGATGGTAATCTTTTATAACACCTGTTACCTGCCAATCAGTACCCCAAAAATTTAAATTCTTCCCCACTATATCTAGCGCAGAAGTAATGCCCATAAGTTTTATAAAAGCTTCATTAACTACTATTTGATTGCTTCTTCCTGTGGCTGTCGGAATAAATGTATTTCCAGAAATAAACGCAATACCAACAAGATTAAAATAGTTAGATTGTACATGATAGCTATAATAGATATTCTTATCATCCTCAATTCCATTTGGTAATACAATTCCTCTGCTCGATGATAAATTATCAAAACTATCTCCTGGATAGGTTTGTGCTATAGCGATATCTTTTACAAAAGAAAGGTTTTTTAATTCCGCCTCTAAAACCTTAAAATTGTGTATTACTAACGAATCTGCTTGGTTCGTAACTACTTCTCCCCTTAATGCAATTATCTGATCTAAATTTGTTCCAATAGGTTGATTTTTTAAAAAATTGATTTGTTTAGTGACCACGATTGTGCCTATCAATAAAATAATAGTGGCTAAAAATTGTGTGATTATAAGTCCTTTTCTAATTGTTAAACCCCCAGGTGAGGTTCTAATTTTTCCTTTCAATGCCCTTGAAGGGGAATAGCTACTTAACAAGATTGCAGGATATAAACCTGCTAGCATCATCCCCAATAATATAAACCCTAAAATGGGTAAAAAACCTGTTAAATCGGTCCACCCTAAATTTAAATCTTTCCCTGTGTAATTGTTATAAATAGGTAATAAAATATAGGTTAATATAAGTGCGATAATAATTGCTACCGAATTTAATATCGTAGATTCTATAAGGGACTGTAGTATTAATTGCGGTTTTTGTGCTCCAGAAACTTTACGAATTCCTGTTTCTTTTGCCCGTTCTAATGATTTTGTTGTGGATAGATTAATATAGTTCAGCCAAGAAAGAATTAAAATAATGAACGCTATTGCTGTTAAAAATTTTATTCTGGTCATACTTCCATTCACTTCGACCTCATAGGGTTTGTTCGAATTTAAATGAATGGCTTCAATGGGTTCTATATTATGCCGCTCATCTATATCTTTTTCGATATCACTATCGATAATTTTTTGCCTAAGCTGCGCTATATTAGTTTGAGGAGCAATTTTTATATAGGTGTAATAGTTATTCATATTCCAATTTGGCTCCCATCGTCGCTGATCAAAAACACCCCATGTTTTCTCTGTTTCATATGAAATTAAAAAGTTGTTCTTATAATGAGAATTATGAGGCATATCGGCCATAATTCCAGTAACTGTTAATACTACTTCGGTACCTTCCCAGAATACAGAAAGGGTCTTGTGCATAGGATTTTGAGAACCAAATATTTTTTCTGCTAAAGTTTTAGAAAGCACAATCGTATTTGGTTCTTTTAAAGCTGTTTCTTTAACACCTTCTACTAATGGATATTTAAAAATATCAAAATAAGACGGGTCCGCTAAAGAACCCATAGGCTGTTCTAAAATTTTATCTCCTAAAACAAAAGTCACTTTCTCAAAATAGTAAAAACGTACATAATCTACTATTTCTGGAAATTCTTGCTTTAAGGTAGGCCCAGATAAATTATAAGTCATGGCATCACCAGGCTCAAAGGTATCTCCTACAAGATAATCCATATAGGTACGATATACATTTTCAGAACCTTCAAATTTATCATAGCTACGTTCATTTTTTACGTACACCATAATGAGTATGAACGAAGCCACACCAATAGCCAAGCCTATTATATTTATAAAAGAGTACAGCTTATTTTTAAGTAGGTACCTCGTTGCAATTTTAAAAAATAACGTATACATAATTTAATTTTTTTATTCTGTTCGTAAACTTTTTACTGGATTTTCTTTTGCAGCTATAATCGTTTTGAAACTCATAATAACCAAAGCTATAAGAACCATTGCCAATCCGCTTAGTACAAAAACCCACCAACTCATAGCTGTTTTGTAAGCAAACCCTTCCAACCAATAATTAAGACCCCACCAAGCAATTGGACTTGCTATTACAAATGCGATAGAAACAAGTATTAAAAATTCTTTACATAGCAATACATTAAGTTCCGTTAATGAAGCTCCTAATACTTTACGAATGCCTATTTCTTTAGTCCGGCGCTCTGTAGTATGGATTACCAATGCCAACAGCCCTAAACAGCTAATGGCAATGGCTAATCCTGTTGCCCAATTTAATAAGGTGGCCGTCTTTTTTTCTTGTGCGTAAAACCGTTTAATCGTATCATCCATAAATCTGTATTCAAATTCGGAAGATGGATATACAGCTTTCCAAATACTTTCTATTTTGGAAATCGTATTTGGCCAGCTAGCTACTGAATTGGTTGGTAATTTAAAATGAATGGTACTGAATTGGGATCTTTCTTTACAAAAATTATCCCCGGTAAAAGCCATTGCATGGATGCCCGTTTTTAAGGATCTCTGATTAAAATCTTTCATCACCCCCACTATCGGATGGTTTATATTGTCGGATTTTATCGTTTTTCCAATAATAGCTTCTGGACTTTGAATTCCTAAACCCTTTAAATACGTTTCATTGATTACATATTCTCTAATGGTATCATTTAAAGGAAGTCTTCCTGCCAACAGTTTTAAATCATACATTTGAAAATATTCAGCATTTCCATACAACAATTCTAAATCCGAATTTATCTCAATATCCCCTTCGGCGTAGAGCACTCCCATAGAATGGGTATTAAAAGAAGCTGGAGGACTTCCAGAAAGTGTAACTTCAGAAACAGAAGGCAATGCTTCCAGTTCTTTTACAAATCGTTGCTTTTTCTCCCAAGATGCATCGCTCCAAGGGGTTCTAAAAAATGCGATTGCTTCGGTCTGAAAACCCATATCCTTTTTTAAAACATAATTCAATTGTTTCCCCACCAAAAGTGTCGCAATGATGAATATTTGAGCAATTACAAATTGAAAAACAGTTAAATATTTTCGTAGTATAGGTTTAGAATCGACAACATTCTGGCCTTTAAGTACAGAAATGGGTTTGTAGTTTGATAGCACAATGGCCGGGTAAAGTCCTGATAAAAAAGTAACCAATAGTAATAAAACCGCTATAGCCGTAATAATTTCTATAGTCCCAAAAAGTTCAAATTTTACTCCAGAGGAAATAAAATCTGAAAATAATCGCAATAGCCCCGAAGCAAACACTAAAGATAAGATTGCTGCACCTATTGTTAATAGTAAAGTCTCTCCAAGAAATTGAAAAATTAGCTGCTTTCTAGAACTTCCTAAAGTTTTTCGAATCCCTATTTCTTTTGCTCTTTTGCTGGCTTGTGATGTATTTAAATTGATAAAATTAATACAGCCTAAAAGCAATAAAAATAAAGCTACAAACGCCAAACTTTTTAAAACCGATGTACTAGCACGGCTATCGTCAAAATCAAATGTGTAATAATTAGGGTCTAAGTGAATATCCTTTAAGGGCTGCATATAAAAACTATTGGAACGTCCAATAGCAACCAATTCAGACTCTTCATGTTCAATGGAGATTTTGTCCAATACTGCCTGAACACTATTGGCTTGTGCAGTTACCGCAAGTTTAATGAATAGTTGTGATGCGGAGTTCACATTATGCCAATGCGCGTCTCTTACAGCACTCGTCATATCGGATTGATCTGCCGTTTTTAAAGAAATAAATTCTTCAAAAACAAGATCTGAACGCTCTTTAAAATTAGCAACAATACCTGTAATTGTTGTTGGAATAGAATCGTTATAAACAAGTGTTTTTCCTATGATTAGTTCTAAATCTAATTCAGGAAAATACTTTTTAGCTCTGGCCTCTGAAAGCACCAATTCATTTGGTCCCTCTAAAACGGATTTTGGAGAACCCTGCAACCATGTATAATCAAACGTTTTAAAATATTCGGTATCCGCATAAACAACGAATTTGGGATTCTTAAAAATAGTTTCAGCTAATTTATTTTCAACGTGTAAGGGATAGGTTGTCAAAAAAGGAGCCACTGATTCCAAATCATTTAATTCTAAATCTTTTAACGCTTGTGCCAATGGTACCGTTACTCCAGAATTATAAAAATTACCTTCAGGTGATTGGAATTCTGTTGTAATTCTAAAAATTCGATCTTCATCGGGATGAAATTTATCAAAGGTTACATCGTAATAAATTATAATCCCTATAACAAAAGAAGCACTTAAACCTATTGCTAAACCGATACAGTTGATCATTGAAAAAAACTTGTTCTTCCAAATATTACGAAATGCTATTTTTATATAATTCTTCAGCATGAGTATACCTTTTATTCTGTTCGCAAACTTTTAACAGGGTTAGCTACCGATGCCTTAATTGCTTGAAAGCTAACCGTAAACAATGCTATACCTAAAGCGATCATACCTGCAATTACAAATACAAACCAATGTATGGTGATTCGATAGGCAAATGCTTCTAACCAATTTTCCATAAGCCAAAATGCTAATGGAAATGCGATTAATAATGAGACAATAACAAGCTTTACAAAATCTATGGATAGCATTCGTGTAATTCCTAATACACTTGCGCCTAAAACCTTACGTACCCCTATTTCTTTCTTCCGCTGTTCTGCCATATAAGCTGCTAAACCAAAAAGACCTAAACAGGCAACAAAAATTGCTAGCACACAAAAGACAATACTTATTTTCGCAGTCTTACGGTCTTGTTCATATAATTTTTCAATGCTTTTATCTAAAAAAGCATATTCAAATGCTGCATCTGGCTCTATTTTTTCAAAAACAGATTGCATTTGATTCATAGTACTAGGTATATCTGAACTTTCGAAACGCACCAATACATATGATTTTGGTTCACTAGCATTGTTGTGAAAAGCATAGGCTCCTATTGGTCTGTGCAATGATTCAAAATTAAAATCATCCACTACACCAATAATAAAAGCATTTGCTCCCAATTGCATTTCTATTTTTTTACCAATTGCTTCTTCGGGAGTATATCCTAAATAATCAATAGCTTTCTTATTCAATACCACTTCAATTATGGTATCAGTTTTTTGTTTTATGAGTGGTAGCCCATTCCCCGCTAAAAACTTAAGTTGCAACACTTCAGTTATGGTGCCATCACTTCTATTGGTTTGAATATTAATACCGTTTTCATCATTCTCATTTTTAAATAAAGAACGTGTGCTTACCTCGAGTCCCGGGAAACCTTGAGCCCTACTAACCTTAGAAACTGATCCTAACGCACTCAATTCAGTTACTAAGGCATTAGAAGCATTAGTTGTTTTAATACCTCCTGTAGCTATGGCAATCACATTCTCTGGAGTATAGCCTAGATTTTTATGTTGCATAAATTGTAATTGCTGGTATATAACCAATACCCCTATAATGAGCATCACAGATGCAGCAAATTGTAATACCACTAAACCTTTTCGGATTGTAACGGTATTATTACCTCTTTTAAAAGATGGATTTAATATTGACCTTGGAGAAAAGCCAGAAAGATAAAAAGCGGGGTAAGATCCTGCTAAAATTGTAGTTAAAAGCCAAATAATAAAAAGACCTAGTATAAATTTAGAGCTTAATAATAATGAAATATCCAATTCTTGACCAACAACAGCATTAAATAAAGGAATTATTACAATGGCAAGAACTACTCCCAAAACCAATGAAATAAAGGTAATCAAGCCCGTCTCTGAATAAAACCTCAATACCAAACTATTCGTTGACGCTCCCAATGTCTTATTTATTCCAACATCTTTCGTTCTTTTTTGAGATTTGGCAGTCATTAAATTCATAAAGTTAACACAAGCAATCAATAGAATTAATATGGCTAAGAATGATAAATTTCTTATTTCTTTAATATCTCCAATTCTACTGGTGTAGGAATTAAAATAGTTAGCAGAATACAAATGAATTTTTTCTAAAGGCTGAAGGGAGAAATGAAACCATTGCCCTTCTTTATCTACATTTTTATCCAGTACCTGCTGTATTTGCTGTTCTGCGGATACAATGGAGGCATTTTCATTAAGCTGTAAATAGGTTTCAAAACTTGAATTTCCCCAACTTGGATTTTTAAAAAAATAGGTAGAGCTAAATGATCCTATTGCATTACAATCTAGGGTACTATTGCTAGGAAAATCTTTATAAACACCAGTAACTTCTAATTCTTGATCATTATCAACTTTTACAATTTTACCGATAGGATCACCATTGCCAAAGTACTTTTGTGCCGTACTTTCTGATAAAACAACGGTATTTGGTCGCACTATAGCAGTGTTTGCTTTACCTTTTACAAATTCTACATTAAAAATATTAAACAAATCTTGATCACACCAAAAAAGTCCTTTTTCAAGAAAATTATTGTTATTTACACTAACGAAAGCTGTTTCACCAAAATTATGTTTTAACATTCGTGTTGCATATTTCACATCGGGAGCTTCACTTTTTAGTGCTGGAGTTAGAGCTGCCGGTGAAGTACACCATACTTGATTAGCGAATAATTTATCATCGGTATTTACGAGAACCCGATAAATATCATTCTTGTTCTCATGATAGGCATCATAACTTTTTTCAAAGCTGATAAACAGGAAAAGAACTATTGTTATTGCTAAACCAATAGATAGTCCAACTATATTAATTACAGAAAATAACCGATTCGTTTTTAAATTCCGCCAAGCAATTTTAAGATTATTTTTTAGCATGATTGTTTTTTTTAATACTGAAAAACTACCAGTAATAGGTTGATTAATTATTCTGTCCTTAAACTCTTTAACGGTTTAATCAAAGCCGCCCTTATCGACTGATAACTGATTGTTACTATAGCGATGGCCAAAGCTATAAATCCTGCGATAGCAAATACTCCCCATCCAATAGTAATCCGATACGCAAAATCTTCTAACCACCTAGACATGATATACCATCCAATAGGTATTGCTATTGTTATAGAGATCAAAATAAGTTTCATAAAATCTAAGGTTAGCAATTGGTAGATACTCCTAAAAGGTGCCCCTAACACCAAACGAATGCTAATTTCTTTATTCCGCTGCTCTACCATGAAGGCTGAGAGTGCAAAGAGTCCCAAACAAGCTACAAAAATGGCAAATAGAGCAAAGCTATTAAATATACGTCCCATACGTCTGACATCCGCGTGCATTTGGCTGAATTCTTGATCCAAAAAAGTATAACTGAAAGCCTGGCTGGGCACATTGCGGTCCCAAATGGTTCTTACTGAAGTTAAGGCTGAGGTAAGATTGCCTTTGTTAAGCTTCACCGAAAAGGTTCCACTATCCTCTCCAATCACAAGACTTAAAGGTTCTATATCTTCCTTTAACGATTTAAAATGAAAATCAGTTATGACGCCTACCACCGTCAAATCCCTGCCATTATTGTCAATATGTTTACCTATAGGATCACTTAGTCCCAACTCTTTCGCCATTTTTTGATTAATGATAATAGCGTTTATAGCATCAGAAGCAAACTCCTTCGAAAACTCACGTCCAGCGATGACCTCTATACCTAGTGTTTTGATATAATCGTAATCTACCCGCCAGATTTGACCAGGTACACCCCTACCGTTATTCCCATCTTCTGGATTTTTAAAGGTGTTGCCATTTCTTTTTGTTCCTTCGATTGGTAGATAGTCACTCATTGTAACTTGTTGTACTTGCGGTAATTCGAGTAGTTGTTTCTTAAAATTTTCAGCCTTATTTCCAAGAACACCAGCTCCTTCTAAAATAACAACGTGTTCCTTGTCGTACCCTAATTTTTTATTTAGAATAAAGTCCATTTGCTTGTATATTATCAGTGTACTAATGATTAAAACTACTGAGGTAGTAAACTGAAAAATAACAAGACCGCTCCGTAACTTACCACTTTTTCCTCCTAGGCTTAAGCTTCCTTTTAGCACATCGACTGGTCGAAAGGCAGAAAGATATAAGGCTGGATAAAGTCCTGCTACTACACCAATGATTAATGAAGAAATCACAATAACTGGTATAAACCACCAAAGGCTCCAAGGCATGACGATCGATTTGTCAGCGATCGTATTGAACATCGGTAGTAATACATATGCTAAGAGGACACCTAATACAAACGATAAAATACTATAGAGTACAGATTCTGTTAAAAATTGAGCTACAAGGTTACTTTTGAATGCACCAACCGTTTTCCGAAGTCCAACTTCTTTGGCTCTATTCGCCGATTTGGCAGTAGAAAGGTTGATGAAATTTATTGCCGCTAACAAAAGAATAAACCCAGCAATAGCAGCAAACAACCAAACAAAACGGATGTCACCATGTTTAAGTCCGTCACCCATTTTTAAGTCTGAATATAAATGAATGTCACTTATGGGTTGTAATTTGTAGTTTATAGTTTTCAGGACCTCAATGAAATCTGGGTCACGACCTCGGTCTAATTGTGCAGGAATAACATAATCTTCAACAATTGAGAACATTTTCTTTTGTAACTCTTCTACATTTGTATTTTCATCTAGCAATACATACGTAAAATAATTTTGGTTGGTCCAACTCATGTTCGTATCCTCAATAGGAAGTAGAAAATCGAATTGCAAGTGCGAATTTGTTGCAACCTCACTCATTACACCTGTAATAGTATAGGGTTTTGAGGAGTCGTTGTCTAAAATAATTGTTTGTCCTACGGCATTGTCATTTGGAAAATATTTTTTCGCTTTTGAATCCGAAATAACAATACTTCCTGGGTTGAGAAGGGCCTCTTTACGCTTACCTTGTTTTAAAGGAATTTCCAAAATATCGAAAGCCTCTTGGTCTGCAAATATGAAACCTTCCTCTAGATTGTTCTGCGGTTCACCCAATACATGAAGCCCTCTTTTTCCAGCACCAAAAAGCGCACTGGTATTGATTTTACCCGCTTTTTTAATTTCAGGAAAATCAGATGCTAGGGCAGCTGCGAAAGGCAACTGAAAATGAACACTTTTCATCACCTCTCCTTTAAACATACCTTGCAATACGACACGGTAAATCTTATTTTTGTTCGTATACTGTTGGTCATAACTAAACTCGTTACGAATAAACAGGGTAATCAATAAACAGGCTGCAATACCTAAGGCAAAACCTCCAATTTTGATAGTGGTAAACAGTTTTTCTTTTTTGATGCTTCGCCAAGCGATTTTAAAATAGTTCTTTAACATGACCTTCTTTTTTGAATGAGCCTTTTACTGTATTTTTTGAATGGTGGCCTCACCTATAATTATGCCTTTATATACATCTGGATTACCTTGGTAAGCAATTGTAGCTTCTCCATAAGCTGTAACTTTAAGCTTATCAGAAACATTTACCCTATAGCTCCCCTCACCATAAGATGTAATCTTTGTGCTTTTATTGCTTATTCCTAAAGTGTTTATTTTAGTTTCTCCGTATGCTGTTATTTTTTGATAATCAATACTTCCTTTTTTAATTTCTAAAAAACTTTCTCCGTATACAGTGATATTCAATTCACCCAACGCTACTTCATTTAGATACACTTGTGATTCACCATAAATTTTTAGTTTTAATTTATCTTGAACAAACGCACTTTTACATACCATTTTTTCTTCTCCCCTGAGTGATAATTCTTTTAGGTTTTTATAAGTAATCGTTGCTTTTACAATAGTTCCATTGTAGATAGATTGCTTCCGTTTGTATCCTTTTTTATAGACCTTTTCACTTTTAGTAATTTCCTTCGCTCCTTCTAAATAAACTCTTAGGGTTTTGCCAACTACCTCTATATTTATTTTATCTATTGGTACTGTACTATTCGCTATACGTACACTTTCCGTCTCACCTTCTACAAAAGTTACTTGTATATGTGGACTGATGATTACTTTATTAAAAGATGCGACTGGTGCTACTTTTAATTGAGCAGATATGCCCGTAACTAATAGTAAAATAATTGCTGTGATTTGATTTTTTAACATGATTGATTTGTTTTACTGCTGCCGAATCAAATTCAGCATTGATTGATGAATTATTCTGTTCGTAAACTTTTAATTGGATTTGCTCTTGCTGCCTTAAATGCTTGAAAACTAATTGTTACTACGGCTATCATAAGTGCAATAGTACCCGCAATAGCAAATACCCACCAATGTAACTCTACTCTATATGCATACTCGTTTAACCATTGTGTCATAGCATACCATGAAAATGGTGTTGCAATAATCATCGCCAACAATACTAGCTTAATAAAATCTTTAGATAATAGCTGAACAATACTGGACACTTCTGCTCCCAATACTTTTCTAATTCCAATTTCTTTAGTTCTTTGCATGGCACTGTAAGTTGCTAAACCAAGTAATCCTAAGCAAGCAATAAAAATTGCAAGACAAGAAAATAAAGTAAATAGCTTTTTAAACCTAAAATCTGCATTGTATTGCATATTAAAAGAGTCATCTAAAAAGCTATATAAAAAGGGACGGTGTGGTACCAAAGCAGCCCATTTATTTTCTATTTCTTTAATCGTAGTAGCTAAATTCTCCGAATCAATTTGAAGAGAAAGATAGCGACTTGAATTGGGTTCGAATCTTAAGGCTAAAGGCTCTACTTTTTGATGAAGAGATAGATAATTAAAATCACGCACCACTCCAATTATAGTTCCCTGTTTTCCCCATTGTTCAAATTTTTTCCCTAGTATATCCTGTGGATTACTATACCCATAAAGTTTAACTGCTGCTTCATTGACTACCAAAGAAGAAATAGTATCTGCTGGAAAATCTCTGGAGTATGCTCTTCCAGCCACTATGTCTATATTGTAATGCGGAATAAAATCCACATCTACCTCATATAAAAAAGGAGCGAAATTTTGCATTTCACCATTTTGGGACTCTATATTCGTTCCCGCAGCGGGAAAGTGCGCTCCTGGTACAGTCCTAGAAGCTGTAACCGAATTTACATCTGGCAAACCTAATAGTTCACTTTTTATAGTTTCCAAATCCTGTAATACTTCTCCATCATAGTTAAAGTCGATTACTAATTGATGCTCCCTATTGAAACCAAGATTTTTATTGAGCATGTATCCTAATTGAAAATAAACAATAACAGTACTTGCTATTAAGGCAATTGAAAGACTAAATTGAAAAATTACAAGCCCTTTTCTAAGGTTCACTCCTTGCTGAGAAGTTCTAAAAACCCCTTTTAGAACGCTTACAGGTTTAAAGCTAGACAGAATAAATGCAGGATAACTACCAGAAAATAGCCCTGTAATTAAAGCCGTTCCAAAATACAGGCTTAGGATATCACCATTTAGAATATCTGATACTTGGAAAGATTTTCCAGTAATAGCACTTAACCAAGGAAGCGCAATAAATACCATAAATAATCCTAGTATGGCAGCAGATAGTACCATAATTAAAGACTCTCCCAAAAATTGAAAAATTAAACTTCTTTTGTCTGCTCCAATTACTTTTCTAATTCCTACTTCTTTTGCTCTTTCCAAGGAACGAGCTGTTGCGAGATTCATGAAGTTAATTGATGCTATTAAAAGAATAAACAGCCCTATACACCCAAAAATATAAATATTAGAAGGATTGCCTGTAACACCCGGTTGCCTGACAGCGGTAGAATTTAAATATGCATCTTTTAAAGGTTCAAAAGATACATTGTAAAAATACTTCTTACCCTCTTCAGAAAGGTGTCTATTTAAAAAATCAGGCATCTTTGTTTGAAACTCATTTATATTAAAATTATCATTGACAAGAAAATAAGTGTAAAAATCTACATACCCCCAAGACTCAAAAATACCAGGTCTAGTTTGGTAAAAAGAACTCATAGACATTAGCATATCAAAACTAAAATGCGAATTTTGAGGCACATCTTTCATTACGCCTGTAACGGTATAAACTCCATCATTTGCTCTTCCTCCAAATCCATTCAAAGCTTTACCCATTGGGTCTTGATCTCCAAAATATTTTTTGACCATACTTTCAGTTAACACTATGGAATATGGAGCTTCTAAGGCAGTTTTTGGGTTTCCTGAAATTAAAGGCCAACTAAAAACCGTAAACACTGATGCATCTACATAAAAACAATTGCTTTCTTGAAACGACAACTCATTGTATTTAAATAAATTATCGGATCTACCCGAAAACTGAACTTTAGCTAAAATTTCAGGAAAATCTGCTTTCAATGCGGGACCAATAGGTGCATTTCCCCACACCCATTTCTCATCCAAATCATTCTCATTCGATTGATGAACAACCCTATAAATATGATCTCCGTTTTCGTGATAACTATCGTATGAAAGTTCGTTTTTTATAAACAAAACGATCATTATAAAGCAGGACATCCCTATTGCCAAACCACCAATATTTATAAAGGAATACCCTTTATTCTTGAGAAGATTGCGCCAAGCGATTTTTAGATAGTTCTTAAACATGATTAATTTTTTTTATTGCTGCTGAATTATTCAGCATTTATTGATGACTTATTCTGAGCGCAAACTTTTAACAGGATTCACAATCGCTGCCTTAATACTTTGATAACTTACGGTCAGTATTGAAATTAGAATTGCTAAAAAAGCGGCTAGCACAAATACCCACCAAGGAATAGCAATACGATACGAAAAATCTTCCAACCATTTGTTCATAGCGTACCAACCGATAGGTAGGGAAATCAAAATAGCCACCCCCACTAACTTTAAAAAATCTAAAGTTAACTTCATTGATATTTGGCTTACACTCGCACCTAACACCTTACGTACACCAATTTCTTTTACACGTTTTTCAGCATTAAAAGCGGCTAAGCCAAATAAACCTAAACAAGCTATTAATAGCGATAGTATGGTAAATATTATAAAGATATTCCCTAAACGTCGTTCACTCTGATAGGTGTCATTAAAAGAATCTTCCATAAAATAATAATCAAAAGGTTGTCCAGGGGCTATTGTGTTCCAAATAGCCTCAATTCGGGCAATGTTTTTTGTAAAATCACCTGCTTCTATTTTAATCGCCATAGCATACGCCTCATCACCTAAATGAAGACTAAGAGCATTAATATCCTCTTTTAAAGAATCAAAATTAAAATCCTTAACCACTCCGATAATATCAAAATACTCCGGATTTTCAATACCAAAATCATGAGTATAGCGCTTGCCTATGGCTTCTTGTGGGCTTACTCCCATAATCTTAACAGCCGTCTCGTTAACAATAATTGCTGTCGAATCATTGCCGAATTTTTTGTCAAAATCACGTCCTGCAATAAATTCAAAATCCATTGTAGTTGCATAATCATAATCTACACCCCATGTCTGCATGTTTATGGCATTCTCCTGTTCTACAGAGTCATCTTCTGGGTTAAAAGTAGAATCACTTCGGCTTGATGGAGTTGGGAAAAAACTACTTAAGGTCGCATTTTTCACAAAGGCTAACTGTTTTACCTGCTCTTTGAACGATTCTACTTTTGTTCCTGCAACGTATACATCGTTAACAATTAGAACCTGGTCTTTTGAGAATCCTACATCTTTTCCTTGAATATATTTTAATTGTTGATACACCACTAAAGTGCTCACAATTAGAAAAATAGAAATAGCGAATTGAAATATAACAAGAGAATTTCTAATTTTTCCGCCACCAACACTGCTTTGCCCACCACCATTTAATACTTTAACTGGTATAAATCGAGACATAAAAAAAGCAGGATAACTTCCGGAAAATAGACCCAAAACTAGAACTGAACCCAACAATATCATCCAAAAAAATGGGTTGGTAAATGGAATTGCAATATCCTTATCGGCCAATGTGTTAAAAAATGGCATTGCAATTAATGCAAGAACTAAGGCTACGGCAAGGGACAAGAATGAAATTAATCCAGATTCTATCAAAAATTGACTTACTAGCTCTGATTTATTAGACCCTAGGGTTTTTCTCACCCCCACTTCTTTTGCTCGTTTAAGGGAATGGGCGGTAGACAGGTTCATAAAGTTAACACTAGCCAAAACAATTAAAAAAATGGCTATGAACGATAGTATATAAATACTTTGGATATCATTATTGCCACTCATTTCTGCCACTCTATGTGAATTCAGATGAATAGCTGTCAATGGCATCGTACTATAAATTAAATGATTACCAGCAGCTTTAAACTGTTCTTCGGTGACTCCAGGCATATATTGCTGAACTCCTGGTATTACATATTTTCCTAAAAAATCCCGTAAAGGTTCCTGAATATCATGAATATCAGCAGTGGGAATAAGCTTAATAAATGTTTGATAGTTGTTACTACCCCAATTAACCACTTTAGCATCGTCATAGCCCTCCATTGCCTCAAAAATGGTATATCCCCTTAAAAATGAATTCTGTGGAAAATCATCAATAACACCAGTAACCGTATAGGTCTCTTCATTATTTAGAATTAAGGTTTGCCCCAAAGCATTTGTATTCGCAAATTGCCTTTCAGCAGCACTTTTCGTCATCACTAAAGTATTGGGTTCAGACAATGCAGTTTTTGGGTTTCCTGCCAGTAATTTTATTCCAAACATATCAAAAAAGGTAGGGTCTACATAGGTGCAACTTAATTCTTTGACATTGGCTTGTTGTTCTGGTTTTCGTATCAATGCACTACCATGAGTTCTAAAACGAGTTACCAATTCGATTTCAGAAAAATCATTGCTTAATGCAGCTGACATCGGAGCTGGTGTTACGGCATACTCTCGTGCGTCTCCTCCAAATTTTATATCCGAATTTATTCTATGTATTCTTTTTGCATCGGCAAACATTTTATCATAACTCATCTCATCATAGATGTACAATGAAATAAGAAGCCCCCCAGCCATTCCAATAGCAAGACCAAAAGTATTCAGAAAAGTAAAAAAAGGCTGCTTTTTGAGACTTCTCCAGGCTATTTTTAAATAGTTTTTAAACATGATTTTCGTTTTTTAATGCTTCGCTTTTGCGCAGCACAGGTTGATGATTGATGTTTTACTCCGTACGCAAACTTTTTACTGGATTAGCAATGGCTGATTTTATCGATTGGAAGCCAACAGTTAATAAGGTGATGAGCAATGCAAAGCCACCCGCCAAAATAAAGACCCACCAATCAATACCAATTCTATACTTAAAATTTTCAAGCCATTTATCAATAAAAAAGTAAGTTATTGGAGTCGCTATTACAAAAGCAATGAAAACTAGCATGATAAAATCTTTAGTCAATAATTGAACAACAGAATTTACACTCGCCCCCAAGACTTTACGAATACCTATTTCTTTTTTCTTTTGTTCAGCTACATAAGATATAAGCCCAAAGAGTCCAAGACAACTAATAAAAATAGCTAAAATGGTAAATACCACAGATATTTGACCTATGCGTTTTTCTTCATCATATAATTTTTCCACTTCTTTGTCTATAAAAACATAATCGAAAGGAATATTACTTACTGTAGCTTTCCACTCTTTTTCTAAACTCTTTAACAATTGGCTATAATTGCTTGTTTCTGTTCGAATAAAAAGCCAATTAGGATTTTCTTCTAGATGTAAAAATAAAGGGGAGATTTCTTCTTTTAATGACGCAAAATGATAATCGGCTACAACACCAATAATTTCCATTTCGAACGTTTCATCACCAAAACTCTGTAACAGTTTGGAACTTATTGCCGATTCTATATTAATATTAAATGCTTTTAGAGTAGCTTCATTAACAATAACCTGAACTGTAGTATCTGCAGGTGTAAAGTCTCTCCCCGCTAGTAATGAAATATTCATTGTTTTGAAATAATCTTCACTAACGCCATTCCTTTTTACTATGGTATTGTGTTCTCTATTTCCTCCAGGGAGATATAACCCATTATCAGACAATACTATTTCTGATGGCGCATAATTTCCACTTGAAACATCAAGAACACCAGGGATATTTAAAAAACTAGTTTTTAAAGTTGAATACTTACTAGAAGCTGCACCAGTTCCAATTCGTAATGCTAATAAATTATCTTTATTATACCCAAGATCTTTACTTTGAGTATATCTAAATTGTTGTGTAATTATAATAACAGTTGCTACAAGTCCTATCGAAACTATGAACTGAAAAACAACCAGGGCTTTCCTAAAACTACCATTACCACTTTCCAAGGCCCCTCCTTTAAGCGCTCTTATGGGTTTTATCGTTGAGAGAATAATAGCTGGATAAATACCCGCAATCAAACCTGTAAAAATTCCCAATCCTAGTAATACTATAGCAATACTCGTGTTCCATAAATCTAGATAAGTTAAGTTTCCTTCTGTAAGATCATTAACCATTGGAAGTAATAAAATTGCTATGGGAATACTAATCAACATTGCAAATAGTGATAACAACAAAGATTCTCCTAAGAACTGTATCGTCAAAGATTTTTTTCCTGCTCCCACAACCTTACGAATACCAATTTCCTTCGCTCGTTTACTTGCTCTTGCGGTGCTAAGATTTATAAAGTTGATACAAGCCACTAATTGAATAAAAAAGGCTAATGCTAGTAAAAAATACAAGTATGAAATACTAGAAACTTTATCTATCTGATTTTTTCGTCCACCAGAATATAAATGAATATCCTTTACATTTTTAAGTAATAGAAGTTTATTACTCATACCAGCATTGGCTAGGTCATTACCGCCATGTGATTGTATAAATGAGGGTAATTTGGCCTGCAATTGATTTGCATTTCCTTTTGGAAATAGTTTAACATAACTATACACAAAATTATTGGTGGCAAAATCTTCAAAATTCCGAACAAATTCTCCAATTCCCGGAGTACTCATACTTACAATGTAATTGGGGTTTAAATGCGATTTTCCAAAATGATCATCATATACGCCTGTTACAGTCAAAGTTTCCGCATCATCACCACTACCCCAAATCACGGTCTTATTTATGGCGATATCATTTCCAAAAAGCTTTTCAGATAGCGTCGAAGACAATACCAAAGAATTTGGTTCATTTAACGCTGTTTCTTGAACTCCTTCAATAAATTGGTACTTAAATACTTTAAAAAAAGTAGAATCTGCCAAATATGCTCTTGGTTCATAGTACGATTCTTTACTATTTGTTACCCTGATCAAATTAGTAAAAAATACATCGGTATAAACTATTCGAGTAGCTTCTTCTACTTCTGGAAAATCTTCTTTTATAGCAAAAGCAACTGGCGGAGAAGCCGCTGCGGTATCAAAACTTTCTTGCCCATCTCTTTCTATAATAGTCTCTACTCTATAAATTGAGGCTGCGTTATCATGGTACTGGTCATAACCAGTCTGAGCAAAAACATATAACAGAATGATAAGACAACTTACCGTGCCAACTGTAAGTCCCATTATATTTATAATAGTCTGCTGTTTGTTTTTTGCTAGATTTCTCCAGGCTATTTTAAAATGATTCTTAAACATGAGGCTAGTTTTTTGATGTGATACTGATGATTGATGAATAAACTCCGACTGTACGATGAACTAGTGATTAAGTAGTTCTATATCATTGCACCAATTGCTCTATTCTTATTTTCTGTTACAATTTGACCATCAAACAAGTTAATTACTCGGTGTGCATAATGTGAATCGCGATCAGAGTGCGTAACCATTACTATAGTAGTTCCCTCTTGGTTTAATTCGGTAAGCAAGTTCATCACTTCAATTCCGTTTTTAGAATCTAAATTTCCTGTTGGCTCATCGGCCAAAATTAATTTTGGATTCGTAACTACTGCTCTAGAAATTGCCACACGTTGTTGTTGACCACCAGATAATTGTTGTGGAAAATGCTTTTCTCGATGCGCAATTTTCATACGCTCCAAAACAGCTCTTACCTTTTCTTTACGTTCGGTCTTATTCATTTTTAAATAAATTAAGGGTAGTTCTACATTTTCAAAAACCGTTAATTCATCAATAAGATTAAAACTCTGGAATACAAAGCCTAAATTTCCTTTACGCAATTGGGTACGTTGACTTTCTTTAAGTCCCCCAACTTCGTTACCCGCAAAATTGTAACTCCCTTCAGTCGGGTTATCCAACATACCTATAATGTTCAGTAAAGTAGATTTACCACAACCAGACGGCCCCATTATGGCTACAAATTCTCCACTTTCCACTTTAAGACTTACATTATTTAAGGCTAAAGTTTCTACTTCTTCGGTTCTAAAGCTCTTTTTTAAATTCTTAATTGTTATCATTTTATTATCGTTGTTTGATGTTGTTCTTTGTTAAAATTACATTTCCTTAATCCTCCTTATTGATGGAATCCTTATTGTTTAACTAATCCAAATAAGTCTAAATATCTTTATCAGAGGATTATTAGGAAATGCTCATATAATTGGTTGGTTATTTTAATACTATTTTTTCTGCCTCTCCAAAACTATCATAATTGGAGGTAATTACTTTTTCTCCTGCTTGCAAACCTTCTAATACTTCATAATATCTAGAATTCTGTTTTCCAATTCTAATATTTCGTTTCAAAGCCTCGCCTCCATCTGTATTTACTACAAATATCCATTGCCCTCCTGTACTTTGAAAAAAGCTGCCTTTAGGTAAAAGTATGGCCTCCGATGATGCTCCTAACTGTAATTTGATATTGTAGCTTTGTCCTGCTCTAATGGTCTCAGGCTTATCTCCTGTAAAAACCAAATCTACTTTAAACTTACCATTACGTACCTCTGGATACACTTTACGTAAACGCAAAGGGTATTCATTACCATTACGCTCTAAAATAGCCACTAAATCTCTTTTTACACGATCAATATAGTGTTCATCAATAGTCGCTTCAATCTTATAATCTGTCAAAACATTAATTTGACCAATACGCTCTCCTTGTGAGATACTCTGACCAATTTCAGCATCTAAAAACCCTAATTGACCATCTGCAGGAGCGCGAACATTTAAATGATCTAAGCGTTCGTAAACCATAGAAAGCGTTTTCTGCATACGCTCTAAATCTGTATCTAGACCAGATAATGAAGTACTTCTTAACTTTACATCATTCTCTGTTTGAAGTTTTATAATATCATACCGTTTCTTAGCCAATTCGTAATTCTCCTGAGAAATCAAATAGTCTTCTTTAGAAATTAACTCTTCCTCAAAAAGTGATTTATTTTGTTCGTAATTCCGTTCTAATTTTTGCAATTCATATTCCGAATTCACTAAATCTTTACGACCTTCTACTTGTCTAGAATCAAAGGTTAGTTTCGTAGACCTTAAATCATTTTGCTTCAAGGCCAAATTACTTTCACTTGCTAAAATTTGCTCGTATAACCCACTGTTTTCCAGTTTTAATATAATATCGCCTTTTTTCACCATCGCCCCCTCTTCTATTATTTTTTCTAATACACGACCACCTTCATATGCATCCATATAAATCGTAGCTATGGGCGCAACATTTCCATTTATGGTAATATAATCATCAAATTTTCCCTGAGTAACTTCGGCAATAGATAGCTTATCTTTTTCCGTTCTAAAAGTGGAGACTGAAGCACTAAAAATTAGTTTATAGGCTACAAAAAGCACCAATGACCCAATAGCGATGTAAGCGTAATGTTTTGGGCGTAATCCTTTTTTCTTTTCTAATTGTATATCCATTATGTACTAGTTAGTTGTATTTATATTAAAAATAGGTAGTCCGTTATAAAAATCTAAAGTCCTTATATTCACTTGTAACCGCAATTGTACTTGTAAATTTGTATTCTGTGCCGTGGCAAAAAGATTTTTAGCCTGAAATAACTCTAGCGCATTTATTAAACCCTTTTCATATTTTTTATTTGCTATACTAAAAGCTAATTCTTGTGACCTTAATTGGCTTTCACTTTGAGATGCTTCCGTTTGTAAGGCTATATTGTCTTGTACCAATTGTTGCAATAATTTATACAATTCTTGTTCTTGTACTTCTAAGTTGTTTTGTGAACGCTTATACGCTATTTTTTGCTGTTTAACACTGGATCTACGAGACCACTTATCACTAATCGGAATGTTCAGTGAAATACCTATATACCGTGAAGTGTTGTCATCTATTTGAGTTCTAAATGGTATGATCTCTCTCGTATCTACATCTACATTTGTTTCGTAATACCCAGTACCGTAACCCGTGGCAAATGATAGTGAAGGGTATAAATCTCCACGTGCTATAGCAATTTGCTTTTTGGCAGCTTTGGTTCGAAGTTCTTGAGCCTTAATAATAGGTACAAAACCAATTGCCGTAGTATAAATAGAATCTAATTGCGGTTCTTGCTGGCTGTTTGTACTAGTAACTTCATCTAAAGACAACTCAAGATTTATTTGTGAAACCCCTTCCAAATTCATTTCCTGAATGAGATTTAATTGGGCTGTTTGTAACCTGTTTTCGTTTTGAGTAACTGTTAATTGATCTGTAAGTAATAAGGATTCTGCCTCATATAGATCTGCTCCTGCTTTTAAACCCAATTCTATTTGCCTTTTTACTAAATCAAAGTTCGTTTTGGAAATTTTTTGTTGTTCTTTTGAATTCACAACTAATCCCTCAAAGAATTTAATATCATAAAAAGCCGTCATTACCCTAAATGCCAATAAATATTTTTGCTGATGTACATCTTCTTTTGCCGCATGATATAAAAATTTGGAAGCTTTAATATTATTAATTTTTTGGAATCCTTGAAATAAATCTATAGATGAATTTAAAGAATAGTTATTAGAGAAAAATGAGGTATTGGTAACATCATTAGTAAAAGGGTCAGTAGATCTACCATATTGAATATTATAATCGGTAAAACCACTTACCGATGGTAATAAATTACGAACCGACTGACGGTATGTCTCTTTATTTGATGCTTCATTAAATTCAAAATCTTTCAACTGCAGATTATGGGCAATTGCATAAGTTACACAATCGTCTAATGACCATGTTTCCTGTGCTTTTAAAGGCATAAATGCGATTAAAAATAAGAGTACTATTACTATTGGTGTTAATTTCATTTGTCTTATAATATACAAACCTATTAGCCACACTCGTGCCAAAAAAACTATGCTACTGATAATCAGTTATTTAAGAAAATAAAAATTATAATTCTATTATGGAGTGTAAAATACTTATACAAAAAGTGTCAAATAATTTGACACCTAATTAGTAGTTTTCATTTAAAATAATACTTTTAGATAGCAAATAATAAATTACTCCTCATGCTTGACGGTAAAATAATAGTAATAGACGATAATAAAAGTGTTTTGAGCGCTTTAGAAATTTTATTGCAGTTTGAATATAAGACCGTAAGCTGTATTTCTAACCCGAACCAAATTCCCTCATTCCCTAATTTAATAGACTATGATATTGTGCTATTGGATATGAACTTTTCTGCGGGCGTAAATACGGGTAATGAAGGTTTATTTTGGCTTAAAGAAATAAAAAAGAAAGCACCACATATCTCTGTAATCATGATGACAGCCTATGGAGCTATAGACTTGGCCGTGAAAGCGCTAAAAGATGGAGCTGCAGATTTTGTCCTAAAACCATGGAATAACGATAAACTTTTAGCTACAGTAAAATCTGCCTATTTATTGCGTAAATCTCAAAAAGAAGTAGGACTATTAAAAGAAAAGCAGAGCAATTTAAAGCAAGTAATCAACCAGAATAAGAATTACATCATTGGTAATTCTAAAGCCTTAACTGGAGTTCTTAATTTGGTTCATAAAGTAGCAAAGGCCGATGTAAATGTATTGGTAACGGGTGAAAACGGGACCGGGAAAGAACTAATTGCTAGAGAATTACACAACACTTCTAACCGAAAAGACGAAGTATTTATAGCAGTTGACATGGGTTCTATTGCCGAATCTCTTTTTGAAAGTGAGCTATTTGGGCATGCCAAAGGTGCATTTACGGATGCAAAAGAAGATCGAGCAGGAAAATTTGAAGCAGCCAACGGCGGCACCTTATTTTTAGATGAAATTGGCAATTTATCGCTACCGGCACAAGCCAAATTATTATCGGCTATTCAAAATAAATTAATTGTTCGCGTCGGTTCCAATAAACCGGTTCCGGTAGATATTCGTTTAATATGTGCCACCAATTGCGATTTAGATAAAATGGTAACAGACGGTCTTTTTCGTGAGGATTTATTGTATCGCATAAATACAATTCGTGTTGAGGTTCCTCCGCTTCGTGAGCGTGAAGATGATATTCTAATTTTAGCCGATTTTTATTTAAATAGATTTGTTACGAAATATGGAAAACAAGGATTGCGAATCAACCAAGCGGCGCAAGAAAAATTAACAAGCTATAGTTGGCCTGGTAATGTACGTGAACTATTGCATACTGTTGAAAGAGCCGTTATACTATCTGAAGGCAACGTTTTAAAGCCTACAGATTTTTTATTGCATATTAAAACTACTATATCTGTTGACAATGGACCCGACACTCTTGAAGAAATGGAACTGTTGATGATTACAAATGCGCTCAACCAGCATAACGGTAATTATAGTGCAGCCGCAGATCAATTAGGTATATCACGGCAAACTTTATATAACAAAATTAAAAAATCAACAAAATAATGGTCAGTAAAAACATTTATTTTGAGCTTGTATTTCGCATTATTAGCATTGCTGCTACGGCAATAGCAATGGCTTTTTTTTATTTTGATACGCAATACCTTGTTGCTAGTATTTTACTTATCCTATTAATAATTCAAACTTATTATCTGATACAGTATGTAAACCATACCAATCGAAAAATTGCTTACTTTTTTGAGGCAATTAAAAATGAAGATTTTACGTTACGTTTTCCAGAAAAATTAAGTGTAAAGTCTTTAGAAGAATTGAACCATAGCTTAAATATGCTAAATGCAATGATTCAAGATATACATTTGAAAAAACAATCACAAGAACAGTACTACCAAGAAGTTATTAAACAAGCAAATATTGGAATTTTAACCTTTAATAAAAAGGGCCATATTCTATTTGCAAATCCTAAGATTGAAGAATTATTTAATTACAAACCGCTAAATCATATCAAACAATTAGCACAAGTAGATAAAAGTCTTTATGAATTATTTGCAGGATTAAAGCCATTTGACAGAAAATTAATAAAGCTTACCAATGAACGAGAGAAAAAACAAATTGCAATAAAAACAACTTCTATCAACTTAAATAAAGAAGAACTTCTACTTGTGGTTGCACAAGATATTCATCAAGAATTAGATGAGAAGGAAACCGATTCATGGGTGAAGTTAATACGTGTACTTACCCATGAAATTATGAATACAATTACACCTATTACCTCTATATCAGAATCTATTTTAAAATACTACAAAACAGATAATGGCATATTACCTATAGAAGAAATTAATCCTGGATTACTTAAAAACACCGTAAAAGGCTTAGAAGTAATTAAAGATCAAGGTGGAGATTTAATGGAGTTTGTACAATCCTACCGAAGTATTCTAAGCATGCCTGCCCCTGATAAGACTATTGTAAAAGCACAAAAACTTTTAGAAAAGGTAAAGGTATTAATGCATCAAGAAAATCAAAATAGTCAAGTAATTTTTAATGTGATTACGAACCCTGAAGAATTAGAACTTTTTATTGATGAAAAACAGATTTCACAAATATTGATTAATCTTATAAAAAATGCTTTTCAATCATTGGAATCCCAAAAGCAATTATATACTCCAGAAAAGCCTGGAATTATTAGAATTACAGCGGGTATCAGTTCTCAAGAAAAAAAGTATATTGAAGTATGGGACAATGGCGCTGGTATTCCTACGGAATTAATTGAAGAAATTTTTGTCCCCTTTTTCACCACTAAAAATACAGGGACTGGAATTGGTTTAAGTCTTTCAAAGCAAATTATGCACTTGCACGGTGGAACTCTAAAAGTACATTCTATACCCAATCAAGAAACGTCATTTGTACTCTATTTTTAAATCGGTTTTACCTGTCAGATTTGCTTAATTGGATTATGGGAGTGATCTCAAACTTTCTGAATTCTACTTCAGAGCCTTCAGCTTGTATTGCAATTTGTCCACTCGTTTCATCAGAATTATACCCATAATTCACAAAAATATCATTCACCCAGACCTTAATTTCATTCTCCAAGCATTCAATGGTCATCGTATTCCAATCACCTAATGGATTTTCAGAACCTTCGGTTAAGTTTTTAATGCGTCGCTTTTTACCATCTACTATCCCCCATTCTTTTTTAGGCCCACGGCGTTCTTGCATATTCGTTGTAGTGATATCCATTTGAATACACCAAAAATCTCCTGCATTTTCATGCTCCATCTGTATTTCCATAGATTTCGGAAACATTCCATACAAAGCTCTGGGTGTGGAAGTATGTACTAAAACACCACAGTTACCTGGTACCCCAGTAAATCGATATTCAATATCCAGTCTATAATTTTTATAAATTTTATCGGTAATTAAATGCCCTCTCGGCGTTCCTAAACTTACTAGATGGCCATTTCTAATAATAAACGGATTAATAGCTGTGGGAACCGTATCCATTTCAGGTACATCGATATGCCAACCTTCTAAATCTGTACCATTAAACATAGGAGTAGATTTTGAAGTACAACTTAAAACAGCTATAATTATAATCAAAGTTATTATTATTTTATACATAAAATCTATAGGATATTTATACCCACCTTCGAGCGCTTTTTATTTAAAAAGTGCCAGACACTTTGAAATAGAGTATGTTAAAATTAGTTATGAAATTACTAACTTTTTAATTCTTAATCAATTCTGAAAGAAAATAATAAAGCTAATCAGATTTCAGTTTATTTCTGAACTTGCCCTTAAATCTAGAATAAACAACGAGTTTTTTCTTGGTATTGATAAAGTAAACTCCTGTTAACAGTATTACGGCTGCGATAATTGATTGCGTTGTAATTTGTTCATCAAGAACATACCACCCTAAAATTAATGCAATTACAGGATTTACATAACTCGATGTGGCTACCTTTTCTGGAGAAACTGTTTTTAATAAATAATTAAAGGCTGAAAAAGCAACTATACTACCAAAAACAATAAGCATCGCCATGGAGAATTGTACGCGACCACTCCAATTAGCAGGCCAGGTCCAGCTTTCGCCAAGAACAATACTAACAAAAAACAATGTAATACCGGCGGTAACCATTTGATATGCGGTATTCACCAAATAACTCTCCGGTAATTTAGCTTTTGAAACAAATAAACTGCCCGTTGACCATCCAAGTACACACATAAAAATGATGACCATACCTAATAATGTTTCTTCCTTTTGTATAATTTGTTTTTGACTTACCAATAAATAAATACCAATAACCCCTAAAATTACACCTACGATAGACATTGGTTGTATTTTTTTACCATCAACCACGCGCATCAAGATTAAAACGATAAGCGGCATAGCAGCTACCTCTAAGGCTGCAAACCCACTATCCACATATTTAAGTCCCCATACAAAAACACCATTTCCGAAGGTTAAAAACAAAAATCCAGCAATAAAAGAGTTTTTAAATTGCTGTGCATTAACTTTAATAGAAATACCCATTATTTTACAGATCCCAAATATTAATAGTCCAGCAGAAACAAACCGTATGGAGGCTAACATATAAGCTGGCAGCTCAGTTACGGCAATCTTATTTAAAAGATAAGTGGATCCCCATATCACATAAATGGCAAAAAAAGCAAGAATAATTAATGCGGTATTTGAAGTTTTAGCCATAAAATGTCAACTACTTTTAAGTTCTTTGCAAGATTAAGAATAAGTTTTATAAAACGGTGTACTCTTGGTATTTAGTTATTAAATAAAATATAAACTAACACACCGTTACGTATTAACAAAAGGATGGATACGAAATATGTTTAAACAATTTGGTGGTAAAATTTCAAAGGAAGAAAAAAAGCGTTTTTCTAAATCAGAAAGTTGGAATGGTGAAAAATTTTTGAATATAGAAACGACATCGATGGATATTAGTCCGCTTAAAATGCCGAAACTTTTGTACAAGCAATTTTTTGAGAATAATGGACGTAAGCCGAAACAAAAATTACCTGTAACACCATTTAATAGTACCTCTTTTTTAGCACCTTCAGAAGATGTCAAATTTATCTGGTATGGCCATTCTGTAGTTTTGCTTCGCGTAAATGGAAAAACACTACTTATCGACCCAATGTTTGGTCCAAATGCAGCGCCTATTTCCCCTATTGCTACCAAACGTTTTTCTGAGAATACATTAGAAATTATCAATGATTTACCTGAAATAGATATCGTATTGCTAACACATGACCATTACGATCATTTAGATTATGAGAGCCTACAACGCTTACTCCCAAAAGTAAAAAACTATTATGTGGCTCTAGGTTGCGCTCGTCATTTAATCGAATGGGGTGTTGATGCTCAGAAAATTCAGGAATTTGATTGGTGGGATGATCAAAGTTTTGGAGCCCTTAAAATTACATTTACGCCTACGCGTCATTTTTCTGGTCGCGGACTTACCGATCGTGCAAAATCACTTTGGGGAGGTTGGGTTATAAAAACAGCTAACGAGAATCTATATTTTACTGGCGATAGTGGTTATGGGAATCATTTTAAGGCCATCGGAGATCAATTAGGACCCTTTGATTTTGCCTTTGTAGAATGTGGACAGTATAACCAAAACTGGCATTTGATACACATGTTCCCTGAAGAAGGTATACAAGCGGCAAAAGATGCTAAAATAGCTAGAATTATGCCTGTGCATTGGGCTGGTTTTGCATTGGCGCAACATACTTGGACTGATCCTGTGGAACGTTTTATTGCTGAAGCAACAACACAAAATATTCCTTTTAGCATACCTAAATTAGGGGAACTTTTCACATTAAAGACTGTTTTAGATCAGGATAATTGGTGGGAGGATTATGAGTGAATTTTTTAACTTTTAAAGTCAATATATGTACTCCTCCCTAAATCGCTCCTCATAAGGAGTTAAAAAACCAACGGTATACCTACATCTATTTCAATTTTTCTTTAAAAAAATCCATTGTACGCTCCCAAGCTAAATCTGCCGCGGGTTTATCAAATCTAGGGGTTGTATTATTGTGAAAACCATGATTCACATTAGGATAGAAATAAGCTTTATAATCGATACCATGTTCCTTAAGAGCTTTTTCATAAGCTGGCCAACCTTCGTTAACCCTTGTATCTAATCCAGCATATTGCAATACCAATGGTGCTTTTATTAGCGCTGCTTCTTCTCCTGTAGGTTGCCCACCATAGAATGGCACTGCTGCTCCTAATATTGGTATTCTCACCGCCATCATATTAGCAATCCACCCGCCAAAACAAAAGCCAACCACTCCAATTTTTCCATTACAGTTTTCATGGGTTTTAAGGTAAACAAAAGCGGCAATGAAATCTTCTAGCATTTCATTACGATCACGTTGTCGTTGCATTGCTCTACCCTCATCATCATTCCCTGGATAACCTCCTAAAGGTGATAAAGCATCAGGTGCTATAGAAATAAAACCTTCAAGCGCTGCCCTACGACCTACATCTTCAATATATGGATTTAATCCTCGGTTTTCATGAACAACTATAATACCTGGTAGTTTGGTTGTTGTATTTTCTGGTTTAGACAATAACCCTTTTATAGTTCCTCCGCCTTTAGGCGAATCATAAGTAATATATTCTGAGTCTAGGCGATCATCATCGGGTTGTACTAAAAGATTATCGATATAATTTGGTGTAATAAAACTTAATAATGATGCTATCGTAATACCTCCAATAGCATACAATGATAATTTTTCAACAAACTGGCGCCTTTCAATTTTATTATGTGCATAATCGTCATACAAATCAAAAACTTCTTGATTAATGTCTTCTTTTTTCAATTCTTTCATAGTGTTCTTTTTTAAATTCTTATCACTTTATAAAAATATAAATACCTAATAATCAATTTCATGGCATCCATAAATTTATAAAATTAATTTAGTTATTACTACAAAAAAAGTAAGCCTATCAACAATTGTTGATAGGCTTACTATATAAATCTTTTGAAAGTAGACTATGCTTCTTGTAAATTCTTTTTTGATTTACGATACGTATAGCTATTGAAGATACTACGTTTAGCAAAACGATATTGTTTTGGCGAGTTGATTAGCTTCACATAAATGTTCTTAGGCACACCGAAGTATTCGTAAGTAGATCCATCTAAAAAAGTAATTTCTAATAATAAGCCTTTATGTTGAAAATCCTGAATTCCAGATTCATTTGTCAAAATTGTATACTCATCTAGATTTGCCGCCTTAGTTTCTGGAGCAATACTCACTAAAAAGTGGTAACCATCAATAATTTGTCTGCTTTTTAGCTCAGCTTCTTCTTTCTGTATGTCGCCTTCCTGAAACTTATCTGGGTGCCATTGTTTAACCAAACCACGATAAGTACTTTTTAGCTCTTTTAAATCTATGTCCTTTTCAACAGAAAACAACTTTTTATATTCGTTTATGCGTTTCATTTTACTAACTTTTTCTAAATCAGCCGCGAAACTACATCTTTTAATTGAATCGGTCCTATTTTATTTGCTTATATTCTACAAATCAAGTAAATAGAATTTATAGTCTTAGCCTAACAATATTATCAAAAGCATCATAAATAACTCCTAAAACTAATTAAAAATGCGATTGGTCGTGATTTTTTGGTCTTGTAACTAAAAAAAAATGAATTTAAGACATAAAGTCTAATCTTGCTGATTATTAACTAAATCGGAGGAATTATTATGAGGAAATCCATATTCTTATTCATTTTATTAATAATTACATTAACGATAGCTTCTTGTTCTGGTGTATTATACCCCTAAAAATTGAACAAATAGAAAGAAATTTTTACCCTTTAATTTTAATGTAAACTTACAAATTAAATTAGCAACTCTATTTTGAGAAAATCTTTACTCCTTTGTTTTCTTTTACCTATACTCTTATTTCTCGCTTCTTGTTCAAGTGCTATAGAACCTATAGTAATTGATACTGAAGAAGAAGAAGTGGTCGTTGAACCCGAGGTTTGGGAGATAATTTCAATTCCAGAGAGTACTCAAAGAGCTGGTGATAAAGAAATAGGTAAAGCTTATTTATTTTCTGGCGATTACATGAGCTCAGGAATTCCATATGCAGTTTATGTTGGTGCTTATGGCCAAGACAATGAGAACGTATTAAATAGAACAGGTGATAACGCCGTAATTACCCATGGCTATACCGCCGTAACTGCTCCAAATGGTGTTCGAGTGGTAGCGCCAAACTGTTTAAACTGTCATTCTGCAAAAATAAACGACGAATATATTATTGGTTTAGGCAATCATAGTGATGATTTTACAACCAATAGAGCAAATTTAGAACCCTTACTAACTTCTGGTATTTCACAAGTTTATGGCGTTGACAGTGATGAATTTGAAGCTTATCAACAGTTTAGGAAAAGTATTATCGCTATAGGTCCAAAAACGATTACAAAATCAATGGGCGTTAATTCCGCAAATAAGATAGCAGAAGTTTTAACCTCCCACAGAGATAAAAGTACGCTGGAGTGGAATGATACGCCCTTTGTAGCTATAGATAATGAAGTTATTCCTGTTGATGTTCCTGCTTGGTGGCTTTTGAAAAAGAAAAACGCCTTGTTTTATACGGCTCTATTAAGACAAGATTTTTGTAAATCCTTTATTGGTGCCAGTTTATTATCATTACAAGATGTTGCTAAAGCCAAAGAAATTGACGCAAAAATGCCAGATGTTTTGGCGTATCTTGAAAGTATAGAAGCGCCAGAATATCCTTTTTCAATTGATAATACGCTAGTCGCGCAGGGAAAACCTATTTTCGAAAATAAATGTTCCAGCTGTCATGGAAATTATGGAACCAGTAATGCTAGTTATCCAAACTCTTTAGTCGCATTAAATACAATCAAAACCGATGCTGAGCTATCAAACCATTATACTACAAGTACTGAAGCCACGACCTATTTTGCAGATTGGTTTAATACTGGATATTTAGGTACAGACCCCAATGGACTAGTTTTAAAAGCAGAAGGTGGTTATATTGCTCCACCATTGGATGGCGTTTGGGCTACAGCTCCCTACTTTCATAATGCCTCAGTACCGACAATAATGGATGTTTTGAATAGCAAAAACAGACCTTCATTATGGAGTCGTACTTTTGACAATATGGATTACAATCAAACTAAAGTGGGATGGAATTATACGGTTGAAATAACAAAACTGAATATAAAAACATACGATACCACTATAAAAGGATATGGAAATGGCGGACATACTTTTGGTGATGAACTTACAGAAGGCGAACGACTAGCAGTCCTAGAATACCTTAAAACATTATAACCAACCAATTTACTTTTAATACTAATTATTCGGTACTCAAAGAATACCATTCTAAACCAAAAAAAAAGGCCGACACTAATGTGTCGGTCTTTTTGATTAAATATTTTTAATCCCGCAAGAACCTATTTGAATAGGTATGTATGTGCGCAATAAAAATAATTAAAGATTACGATATAGTCATAAAAAAATTAAACTATGGCAACAACTTCTAACTCAAAGGTTAATTCTTGTCCTGCTAAAGGATGGTTTGCATCTATTACAATATGGTCTTCCTTAATATCTACAACTCGAAGTTGACGTTCTGTACCATCAGAATTTTTTGCCATAAGACCCATACCTACTTCTGGTTTCATATCTTCAGGTAAATCTGCTAATGGAACAGATTGAAATAATTCTTTATTGATATCTCCATATGCTTCTTCCATAGGGATAACAACAGTTTTCTTCTCATTAAGAGTCATATCTATTAAACCTTTTTCAAACCCAGGAATTAAACTTTGCTGACCTAAAGTCACTTTTATAGGATCTCTTTCTAAGGAGCTATCAAATACTTGTCCGTTTTCTAATTTACCAGTATAATGCACTTCTACCGTGTCATTTTCCTTAACTTTACTCATAATTCTGTACTATTTGTAATTATTAATTTCTATAATTACTGCAAACTTATGGGTTGTACATCGGTTCAAAGAATATATTGATTATAAATTCCTGATTTTCATAAAACCTTAACATTTTAGGTGCCTAAAATGTTGAAACCGAAGATAAATTAAGTATTTCTTCTATTTTTTAAGCCTTTTTAAGTTACTTTTCGATTAGTTCTAGTCCTTGATTTACTCCTTTTTCTATAGCAGGTACACCACGATCCATCCAAACAGGCATTGGTTCTCCTTTTAAGTAATAATCAAAAAATTGAGCCATCCTGATATTAAAATCTTTCCTATTTTGAAGTTTTAGTGGCCAATGAGGCTCTCCGTTATAATTCAAAAACCAAGATGGCTTTGCTAACCTACGGAGACTTACAAAAAATTCTATTCCTTGATACCAAGGTACATGTCCATCAGCATCATTATGCATAATCAATAATGGTGTATTAATTTTATCGATATTGAAGATAGGCGAGTTTTCTATATAACGCTGCGGATACTCCCAGGGTGTGCCTCCTATTCTACTTTGTGTGTGTTCATATTGAAATTGTCGACTCAAACCTGTCCACCAACGAATACCGCCGTAAGCACTAATCATATTAGGTACTGGGGCTCCGGATTCCGCTGCCTTAAAAATATCGGTTTTGGTTACCAAATATGCAATTTGGTAACCTCCCCAACTGTGTCCTTGAACACCAATCCGGTCTTTATCAACATATCCTTTTTCTATTAAGGAGGTAACGCCCGGAATCACACAGTTATATGCGCTCTCACCAGGATAACCAATGCGATATTGCACATCAGGCACAAAAATTAAATAGCCTCTACTCGTATAAAAACTATAATTTATTGATGATCTCCCAGCTATTGGAGCTCTATGCGTATGCAACCCATCTGAACTACGTTCATAAAAATTAACCAGCATTGGGTATTTTTTATTTGAATCAAAATTTTCAGGTTTTACTAGCATACCCGTAAGTTCAATCCCATCTAAAGAAACCCAATTAATCAACTCTATGGTTCCCCAATTATACTCTTTTTGTTGCGGATTTGCATCACTAATCATTACCGAATTCTTTAAATTATTGTCAGCAACAATTAGGTTTGGAAACTCTTGAAAAGATTGTTTTGTATATAACAGTTTACCCGATAATGCTGCCTTAGTAGGATTGGAATATCGATAAGGCTCTGAAATTAACGGGGTTAATTTGGCCTTTTTGGCAGTGTAGGTCACAAAACCTTCCTCTTTAGTTTTTTCATGAAATGTATGCAACAACCAATCAGAGTTTACATTTAGAAAACGCTCTTCTTTATCTGTCTTAATGTAACGATACCTGGTATTCGACTCTCGTCCTTTTGTTAATCGAATATGGTCTCCAGTTTCAGGGTTGAACTTAAAGATATCATATCGATCATATAACAGCAACCATTTATCATCTTTTGTAAAACCCGCAGAACCATAGGATCTTGGATAATTTGGTGCATCATTCAATTCATCATAAAAGGATAAATCCTTGGTCAAAGCTTTATATTTTTTTAGAGCAATATTATACGTAAACCAGACACTATCAATTGGGTTATAGCCGAAGACAAACTTTGCCTCAGGACTTAAATGTGCTGAAGTAAATTTGGTTAAGACACTTGTTTTTTGCCCTGTAGACGTATGGACTACAGCGTAATCTTTAGCCCTATTCCCCGTCCATTGACTCTCTAACTCATATGGAGTAGCATTATAAACGAGTGCATAATCTGCATTACCTTCATTCCCTATTTCTGAATCTGGATATTCAATTGTTTCAACTGGAATAAGCTTATTTTTATTTTTTAAATCAATAATGGTTTGATACGATTTAATCGTATCATTTTTAAGCTGCAATTCTTGAACAGTGTAAAGCGTGGGTTCATCATAGGTCCATACTTCTACATTTACAATCTGATCATCAGTTAATAAAGTGTCTTTTTCTATTGGTGGTTGTGCCAAACCAAAAAGTAATTTTGACTCATCTTTAGAAAAACTAATTCTACCATTTGAAGATACATGATATCCTTTTGGTGCCGTTGATGCATCTATTAGTTTCGACGCCTTAGTGTTACCTTCTTTCCAATAGTATAATTCATTTGGTCTCAATTGAATTTTAGTTGTATCTGTATCTACTACAAAAGCAAGGTTTTTCCCAGATTCACTAAAACCTAATTGGTAATATTTTGCTTTTTTTGATTCGTGTACTATTGTTGCAATTTGCTTTTCTAAATTTATGACATGGGCACTATGATTAGTCTCTTTAGTCTCACCTGTCGTAGTATAAGCAAAATATTTCCCTTCTTTTGCAAATGAAAAATTAGTAACAAACTTGAAGGTATCTTGTTTTTGAGTGGTAAGATCTCTAAGAACAAGATGATATCCATTTTCTTTGCTCACCTTTTTAATTTTCTTCTTATCTTCCTTTTTTTCTTGGTTAGTACTGTCTTTATCTTCTTTATTATCTTTATTATCTTTTTCAGGTTTTATTTCTTCTAAATAATAAGCTACATAACCAGACCATTTTTCAGGTGTTCTATAAGATTTAATATTTGGAATTTTTATTAAACCGCCTTCTTTAATATCAAAAATACCTAGAGAGTCTTTAGACATCTTATCTTTTTTAGTTTTACGCTGTTTTAAAGCTGTAATACTATCTCTCCACGGTTTGATCGTAAATAATACAAATTTTGAATCATATGTAAATGCGCCATTTTCACCTCGAGCATATTTCAAAATTGAACTTCCTTGCGATGTTTTCAACTTTAACGTTTGGTCTTTTTCTCCTTTTTCTAGGCTATATAACACATAGTTACCGTTAGGAGCAATCACTGCATTTTGGATTGAATTCCAGAGCTCTAGATCAGCATGATCCAAAACTTTTTTTTGTGCGAATGCTAGGGAGGAAAATAAGATTAAGAATAAAGTAAAAATAGTTTTCATGTAGTTTAGTTATTAGTCAACTAAATATACTAAAATCCAATATGATGCGCGGTGCTTATCCTTCGTTTTTCAAAGTTTTAACATCAATAATCAATTGTGCCATTGATGCTCGGTTTAAAGCATTGTAAATTCCTCTTATATGTTTGTTTTTATCTATCAAAAGAAAATTCTCTGAATGTAAAAAATCATTGATATCTTTTGGAATACCTAAATCATTCTCGACAAAATATTCATTTCTTCCCAGATTGTAAATTTCAGTTTTATCACCCGTAGCTAAATGCCATTTGTTTGAGAGTACCCCTTTTTTATGGGCATAGGATTTAAGTACTGAAACAGAATCGATGGTTGGAGTAACAGAATGGGATAAAAATAATATCTCATCATCAGCGGTATATAGTTTTTGAAGTTCAAGCATACTATCCGTCATTTGAGGGCAAATACCTGGACAACTTGTAAAGAAAAAATCTGTGATATAAATTTTACCCTTAAAGGTCTCTTGAGTAATGGTATCCCCTAACTGATTTATCAAATGAAATTCAGGAATCTTATGAAATTCTTGCTCTTCGAGACTCTCAGGTGTTATCCAATGTGGTGTAAATGACTTATCATTGTAATAAGGCAAATTCTCAACCCTACTCGTTTCTTCCACTTTTATATTTTCTTTTTTAACACGATCTTTGCAGCTTATAAAAGCGGCAAAAAATATAAAAAATACGTATTTTTCCATATTACTTTCTTGTTACAACTTCATCTTCTAATTGATAACATAAATTGGAGCGCATTAAACCAAAAACGCGTCCGTTTTTAGCTTCGTAATTCACGTAGCACGTTCCATTTTTCAACCATGCTTGTTGCATTCCGTCTTCTCTACCCTTATCTAAATTACGCATTTTAGCTAATTGCCCGTTAGTATACCATTGTTTTTGAATGCCTTGCACTACCCCATTTGCATAGTTAGACTCTTCAGCGAGTTCTCCATTTTCCCACCAGGTCTTATAGCTACCTACAAGTTTATTCTGGTTGTAATTAGATACTACACGAAGTACTTTATTTTCAGACCACCTTTGAGCTACTCCTTCTCTTTTTCCGTTAAAAAATCCAAGTTTTTCTTCCATAATTCCATTGGAATAATAGGTAACAGCATAGCCATTAAAAGGTTTTTTATTGTAATACCATATGCCTTTTAATTGATTTAGTTGTAACACTTCTTTTAACACCACCAAACTGTCAATAACTTGTGGATGTGCCATTGCTATATTATCTTTTTCAGCAATAACACTATTTACCGAAGTTTCTTCTTTACACTGAATCAGACAAAAAACAAGGAGGAGTAAAAAAAATGGTTTCATAATTTTATTTCTATTGAATTAATATCCTTGATAAGGACCGGCAAATGCGATATATGATCCTGTAGTAGAATATATTTCATTAATTATATGGTAATGGTATTCTTCTACCTCGTCGGTATACTGAGTAGTTGAGGTATGACCACCAGAGGCATCTAAATCAGTAGGATAAGAAGCTGTAGAATTACATTTTCTTCCATAAAGAAAAACACCATCTATAAGGATACCTACTAATTTTTCATCATCATCGGTAAACGCTTTTGGCTCTAAATGATAATGATAAACTCCTGGTCCAATATGCGCTCCAGTCCAATCTAAGCTTCCTGCTGCTTGGTTTAAAGCACCATTACCTTCTTGATCATTAAAAATTGACGCACCACTTACCGCTATACCGATAGTATTAAGGTCAGTAGCAACTGTATTGCCAGATAAATCTGGTGTAGCATCTACTCTAATTGTAGTTGCATTATTATTACTAGACATAAGACTAGGAGTTACCTCTACATCTGGCTCTGAGCGGTAAAGCTCACTACCCTCTCCCCAATAAACTGATTCATGATTTGGTAATCCTGTTGTTTCAATGACTACTTGTGAGCCATCGACATATATCGTAGTTGCAGCAGTATTGAAAGCAGCATAAGCTGCATGAAGTGCTGTTACTTCCTCTTCTACACTTATTTCATCGTCACTTTCACTATCACTACTGCAAGCAACAAAGCCTAAAAGTACCATTGAAAAAGCAGCTGTTACAGGTAAAAATTTAAAAACTTTTTTATTTTTTTTCATATTATTTTTTTTTGATAAAATTATTAAGGATCAGTTACGTGCTGGACGTTTTGGCTTAGGGGCTTTTTTCAACTCCTCTTCTGTGATAAACCCATCTTCGTCAGTATCAATTTTTTCGAAGTCATTTTGTATCGGACCTTTTACTTCTTCTTTAGAAAGTTTACCATCTTCATTTTTATCCATTTGTTCAAGAAGTTCCTTAAAAGATGGTGGTTTTTGATTTTTGCCTTTTTCCTGAGCATTTCCAGAAGAAAACAATAATAAAAACACTCCTAACATTCCGATTTTAATTATACTATTTTTCATAAATTTTATTTTAATGATTATTAAATACGAGTCAAATTTTAAAAAATAATACATACAAAAGAAAAACAATCAACGCACAGCATGATATAATCAGTAAAAGGATACAAACAATCAGTAAACCCTTATTTTTAGAAAGAGTTCATCCTTGAATTTTGAGATTCTTTAATTTAATTTTACCTTAATTTGCCATATGAAGCAGACAAAAAGATTTTTATTACAAAGTTTATTATGGTTTGTAATATGGCTTGTATTATGGTATTTTGAAGGTGGAGATCCCGGATTTTTAAAAGAAAATGCAGCCGTTTTTGTTGCTCAAATACTTTTACTAGCAGGCTTAATGTATTACGCTGCCCCTGTATTATTGTTGAATAAGAAATATCTGTTATTCTTTAGTATTTCTTTAAGTGCAATTTTGATATCCTGTTTTATTTTGTCTAACCTCTCTATTGGTCCGGAGAGCTTCCCGAGACCTTTGGAACAGGGACAGCCCATGTTAGACAATTTACCTGATAATGCGCCAAGAATGCGTAAACCCGTTTCAAGAGTTTTTATTCATTTCTTAATTCTGACCATAGTGGTTATTTTAGGTACATTTTTAGAAACTTTAATTTTTGCTCAAAAGAAAGAAGAAGAGACAATTAAAAATTTGAATGAAAAGTTAGAAACCGAATTAAAATTGTTGAAATCTCAAATAAATCCCCATTTTCTATTCAATACTTTAAATAATATTTATGCATTATCTGCAATAGACACTAAAAAAACACAAGAAAGCATTAGTTATTTATCAAATATGCTACGCTATGTATTATACGAATGTGAGCAACCAACGGTGCCATTAAATAAAGAAATTGAATACATAGAGAACTATATTAAATTATTTACTGTCAAAAGCAGCAAAACCTACCCCATTACCACTTCTTTCGAATTAGAAAATAAGCATAGCCTGATTGCTCCTATGCTTTTAATTTCGTTTGTAGAAAATGCTTTTAAACATAGTAATATTGAAAAAATAAACAATGCCTTTATACGAATTATAGTACGTAGCACAAATAATGAAATTTATTTTGAAATAGAAAATAGCAAAACCGATACTGTCCTATATAAAGATGTTATCGGAGGAATTGGTTTAGAAAATGTAAAAAAGAGATTAAATATACTATATTCGAATAAGCACCAGTTGGTGATTGATGAAAATCTTAATAGCTTTAAAGTACAGCTAAAACTTCAATTAAAATAATGAATATTCAGTGCTTAGTAATAGATGATGAAGAACTAGCGAGAACGCTATTGAAAACTTATATAAGTAAGGTAGATTTTTTGGAGGTAGTTGGGGACTTCGAAAACCCAATTGAAGCGCTAAAAAAAATTAAAGAAACAAAAATTGATCTTATTTTTTTGGATATTCAAATGCCTGAGCTAAAAGGCACTGATTTTGCGAAAATTATTAATCCAGAGACTAAAATTATATTCACAACAGCGTATACTGAATATGCTATTGAAGGTTTTAATCTTAATGTTTTAGATTATTTGTTAAAACCAATAACCTTTAACCGGTTTTTAGAGGCTATTCATAAATTTAAAACTACTACTAATACTGAACAAACCATAACTATTAAATCGGGCTATGATTTGTTTAAAGTCAACTATTCCGATATACGTTATATTAAGAGTGACAGTGAATATGTAACTTATTATACTGTAGATAAAAAGATAATGAGTTTACAATCATTGAAAACGATCGAAAATACATTTCCAAGCTCCAAGTTTCTGCGTGTTCATAGATCATATATTATAAATAAAAGTAAAGTAACCGCTTTAAAAGGGCGAGAATTAATTTTAGGAGAAACCAGAATCCCAATTAGTGATAGCTATTTCGACAAGGTAAAATCCGAATTATTCTAAAATTCGAGCTAAAAAACAAAGCCCTTCTTCCCTATTTTTTAAAATAGCACAAAAAAATATAAAAAAATATTTTATATTCAAATTAATATAACTAATTGATTAACAATTAGTTATATTAATAATGTGATTTTTTAATGTTAAAAATTATACAAAATAGTACCTTTTATTACATAGTACTGTAACAAAAAAGATTATTCCTCGTCTTGTTAGTATGTATCAATAATTATTAATCAAAAAACAAGCATCATGGAATCATTAAACAAGCACCAAGTACATCA
>TARA_R110002050_G_scaffold57866_1_pt1 | contig 56199 bp, 41 predicted proteins | sample TARA_R110002050 | Tara Oceans TARA_R110002050 (sample SAMEA4396988) | marine metagenome | biome: Polar Biome; feature: [DCM] deep chlorophyll maximum layer (ENVO:01000326); material: water (ENVO:00002006), including particulate matter (ENVO:01000060) such as... | depth 25 m
GTTATAGCAAGCATTACAGCTAGTGGACATTAAACGGATATACAATAAAATTTATATGGATTTAGAAAACATTAACACAGAAAAATGGATTGAACTAGGACTACAATATGGGCTTAAAATTATAGGCGCTATTCTTATTTGGATTATTGGTTCTTGGGTTATAAAAAAACTTATAAAAGGCACAAAAAAAGTAATGTCTACAAGAGATTATGATGAAAGTCTCCAAAAATTCCTATTAAACCTAGTAAGTTGGATTTTAAAAATTGTTTTAATTATTGTTGTTCTTGGTACCATGGGGGTAGAAACCACATCGTTCGCTGCTCTTTTAGCTGCTGCCGGTTTAGCTATTGGTATGGCATTACAAGGCTCGTTAGGTAATTTTGCAGGCGGTGTTTTAATCATGATTTTTAAGCCTATTAAAATTGGTGATTTAATTGAAGCACAAGGTGAAATTGGTGTTGTAAAAGAAATTGAAATTTTCACAACCAAATTAACAGGACTCTCTAATAAAGAGGTTATAATTCCTAACGGATCGTTATCTAATGGCAATATAATTAATTATACTACCGAAGGAACGCGTCGTGTAGATTTAACTTTCGGAGTTAGTTATGATGCCGATATTAAAAAAACAAAGGATGTTTTAATGCGTGTTTTAACATCTAATCCAAAAGTTTTAAAAACTCCAGAACCTACAGTTAATGTATCTGAGTTAGCAGATAGCTCTGTAAATTTTGCAGTAAGACCTTGGTGTAATGCAGCAGATTATTGGAATGTATATTTTGAAACAACAGAAAATGTAAAAGAAGCACTTGATGCTGCTGGTATTGAAATTCCTTACCCACATCAAGTTGAAATACATAAACAAGGTTAAGATTTAGGTTTCGGCTTTAAAGCCACAAAATCTTTTAAATAATATGGTTCAAAATAAGCGACATCTTCGGTGTCGCTTTTTTTGTATTTATTATAAGCTAATAAACTCATATCATTTGCTGAAGGCAATTTATCTTCAATAAAAATGGCATTAGGATGGTTTATTAATGTTTTTGTTTTTTCAACACCATTACCAATAAAATAGACGCTTCCTTTATCAAGATAATCTGCAAAAGAATTTTCATCTAAAATTTGGGCTTCTGTCTCTCTTCTTTGATTATAATTTGAATCGAATATAGCCGAATACACCTCCATACGTCTGGCATCTAACATAGCTACAATAATACCATCAGGACTATTTACTTGATGCGCTAAAGTTTCTAATGTAGAAACGGAAATTAATGGCTTCTCTAAGGCATAACAAAGCCCTTTTGCAGCCGAAACGCCAATACGTAAACCCGTATAAGACCCTGGCCCTTTACTAATGGCTACAGCATCTAAATTTTTCGCATCAACCTTGGCTTCTTTTAGAATGTCATCAATGTAAACATGCAATCTTTCAGCATGCGAATAGCCTTTGTCGTAATCTTCTTTTAAAACAATTGTTTTTCCGTTTTTTGAAAGTGATACCGAACAATTGGTTGTTGCGGTTTCTATACTAAGAATTAATGTACTCATGTTAACTTCAAGTTATTCTATGCAAAACTATCACTTTGTTATGATATTTCTGCAATGAAATAACGATAACACTATCATTTTAATTTTATTAAAATAAAAACCTAATTCGTTAACGATTTACCCATGTAAAAGTCTAAAACTTTTGTCTTAAAAACAAAATCATACTTAGCATTTATCAAAGAAGATTGTGCATTAATTAATTGAACTCTTGCCTGCTCTAATTCAAAAGAGGTCATGTTACCTATATCATAGCGTTCTTTTGAATTATTAAAGGCTAACTCTTGTGAAGCCATCGATTTCTTAGCTGCTGCAAAAGCCTTTAACCCTGCTTGCGCGTCGGTATATGCACGTTGTATGTTCGATTCTAAATCTAATTTAGCTTGATCTAATCGAAGTTTACTATTATTTTCTTGAATTTTTGATTTAGCAACCGCTGTTTTATTTTGAAATCTAGAAAAAATAGGAATTCCAACACTAAGATTAAAACTATGTCCTTTATTATCATCTAATTGATCTATAAAAGCTGCTTCGTTATTTGATAAATTTGAATAAAAAGCATTTGTTCCAAACCCATAACTTAACGACACATTTGGCAAATAGCCACTTTTAGACATTTCAGTATTTAACTGTGCATTTTCAATATTTTTTTCGGCTATTTTTATCTCGTTTCTATTTTCTAAGGCATAGTTTAAAACAGGCGTTACACTATTATATAATAAAGCTTCAGATGGGGTATCAATATCTATAATTACAACATTAAAATCATTAAATGGTACTTGCAAAAATTGAGATAAAGAAAGTAACGCTAAATTATAATTATTTTCGGCTATAGTTACTTGTTGGGCATCTCGACTTAAGGTAGCCTCAGAATCAAATATATTAGCTCTTGGTTGCACACCAGCGTTAACTAAACTTTTTACTTGTTCTAATTGTTTTTCACTAAACTGATATTGAACCTCTGCTGTTTCTAAATTTTCTTTGTTAAACAATACATTTAAATAGGCATTTACCACATTTAAAGAAATATCATCTTTTATACGATTAAGTTCTAATTGATTTATTTCTAAACTTAATTGTGATTGTTTATAGGTGTTAATATTTCTAAACCCATTAAAAACATTTTGAGACACACTGACTCCCAAATTTGTTGAATGACTTGTTCTATTAGCAAATATACCTTGAGCTACTAAACTAGTACCTAAACTTAAACCCTGTGAAGCATTTGCACTAACAGACGGTAAAAATTGACCTTTAGCAGCTATAATATCTTGCTCATTACTTAATAATGTGTTTTCTGATTGCTTAACCGTAATATTATTTTCTAAAGCATGTGAAACACATTCCTGTAATGTCCATTTTTTTTGTTGAGCAGATACTGATATGCAAAGTATCATAAATACTAAAAACAAAAAGGGATTTTTCATGTGAATATTTCTAAAACTATTTTTCTTCTTCATCTTCGTTGTCTTTTGAAGCTTTATTCCAAACTTTAATTTTATCACCTAATTTTACACCTTCTGTTATTTCAACATTAATACCATCAGACAAACCTAATTCTACATTTTCCTTTCTATATGTATTCTCGCCGTCTAATATTTCAATAAAAGGTTTTTCTGTAATTCTGTTATATTGAAGTAAAGCTTCTCTTATTGCTAAAACACTATCTTTTGCTTCAATATCAATTTCGGCATTAGCACTGTAACCAGCTCTAATATTAATTATTGAATCAATTTTCACATCAGCTTTAATAGTAAACTGTACAGCCCCATTTTCTTCTATTCCTTTAGGTGCTATAAAGGTTAATTTTGCAGGAAACTCTTTATCATTTATAGCACCTAATATCACTTTAATTTCTTTACCTTCTTTAAGCTTACCGACTTCGGCTTCATCAACTTTACCTTCAAAAATCATTAAACTCATATCTGCAATGGTTGCAATAGTTGTTCCAGCGTTAAAGTTGTTACTTTGAATAACTTGATCACCTTCTCTAACTGGAATTTCTAAAATAGTTCCTGGTATTTGAGCAATGATATTTGTATTAGCAGAACTTCCTCCCGAAATAGACCCTTGTTTTATAATTTGATAATCGTTCTGTGCTTGTCCTAAAGATTCATTTGCTTGATTGAATGACAATTCACTGTTTTCAAAATCTTGTTGAGAAATAACCCCTTTTTCAAATAATGTTTTATTTCTATTGTACAAGGTTCTAGCATTATCAAAAGATAATTTAGATGATGCTATTCTACTCTTTGCGCTTACCAAGCTTTGCTCATTAGGAACCACTCTAATTTTTGCAATTAAATCGCCCTTTTTAACAATATCGCCTTCTTCTACAAGAATTTCATCTACAATACCCGAAATTTGAGGTTTTAATTCTATTTCCTCTTCTGGGTTTAATTTTCCCGTTGCAACCGCTTTAGTATTTATAGAGGTATAGAAAGGCTCTTCTACTTTAAAATCTTCAATAGCTTTCGAGTTTGCATCTTTAAAATACTTAAGTACATATGCTAATAGTAGGATGGCTACTATTACTAAAATAATTTTTACTGTTTTATTCATTTGATTATTCTTATTGTTTCTAATTTGTCAAATGGTGCTTCTATATCTAGTTTATAATAGAAAACCATATTAACATTATAGAAGGTTCATTTTTTGATTGTTTATTCTTCTCTTAATGCCTCTATTGGTTTTATACTTGTGGCTTTAAATGCAGGTATTAACCCTATTAAAGTACCTAATAAGACTAATATAACTAAGGCTACAAATACAACTGCTATTGATACTGATGCGTTTACAATGGCTGCATCGGCTCCTTGACCAAAAAAGTGGTCTAATAAAATTAAAATCCAGCCGCCTGTAATAATGCCTAATAAGCCTGCTATTAGTGTTAAAAAAACAGCTTCAACTACTATTTGCCTTTTTATTTCAAAAGGTGTTGCACCCAATGCACGACGTACTCCAATTTCTTTAGTACGCTCTTTTACAGTAATAAGTAAAATATTTCCAATGGCAAACACACCTGCTATTAGTGTTGCTATACCTACAAACCAAGTCAAAAACTGCATCCCTACTAAAAACCCTGTTATTTTTGCAAACTCTTTTCCTAAATTAAAACTGCCAAAAGCACGTTTGTCTTGTGGGTGAATATTATTTAAGTTTCTAAGTAATAATTTAGAGTCTTCTTCTATTTGCTTGATATTATATTCTGGTTTACCTGTAATCATCATCCAACCTATTTGGTCTCCTCTATTATAAATTTGCTGGAAAGTAGTAAACGGAATATGCATATCTGTTGATGGTCCCATATTAACATTACCTACTTCAAAAAGCCCTATAACTATAAAATTTATACCATTAATTTCAATATACTTGCCAATACATTCAGCATCTTTTTCAAATAACTGCTTGTAAACATCTTCAGAAATAGCTACTACTTTTTTATTATCATCAATATCATTTTGATTAATAAATCGTCCGTGAATTAGCTTTTTCTTTTGTAATTGATCTAGCAAAGGGTAATCGCCAGCCATTTGAAAACTACCTGTTAAAAAATTTCTTGTAGCACTTACTCGTTGCTGACTTCTAGGTAACACAAACTCAATGCCTTCAACATTTTCTTCTATACTTATTGCATCAGATAATGATAATTTTACTTGTCTACCTTCTTGAAATCCTTTAAAAGGCTTACTGGTACTTTGCCCCCAAACAAATACACTGTTTGTTGCAAAGCTTCCAAATAATCTATTAAATGAATTTTCTAAACCCCTTGCAGAGCCTAATAACCCTATAAGTAATAAAATACCCCACCACACGCCTACCATAGTAAGAATAGATCTTAGTTTATTTTTACTTAAGCTATCAAAAACTTCTTGCCATGTGTCTCTATCGAATAAAAATCTAAACATATTTAATCGTTTCTTAAGGCTACAATAGGTTTAATTTGAGAGGCTTTTTTTGCTGGTAAATACCCTGCAATTGTACCTGCAATAATCAAAGTAATGGTTGCACCAAATACTAAACTATTACTTACACCTGGATCTTTAATAAAATATTCTTCCAAACTGGGTCCAACCAATTCTAAAACGCCTACACCAATTAATAATCCAACATATCCAGCAATAGCTGTTATAATTATAGATTCAATTAAAATGATTGAAACTATTGATCTTGGTGATGCGCCCAAAGCTTTTCTAATACCTATCTCCTTAGTGCGTTCTTTTACAATAAAAATCATGATGTTACTAATACCAACAATCCCTGCTATAAGTGTTCCAAAACCAATTACTAATATGATAACGGTTAAACTAGAGGTCATAATGTCAACTTGTTTAGTGCCTTGAGCCATGTTAAAAAGACGAATAGCTCTTTGATCACTGCGTGCTACATCAAAACGTTCTTTTAAACTATTATTAATTGAGTTTCCAAAAGCAAGTGCTTCATCACTATCCATTTCTGGGTTATAGGTTAAGTGTAATAAATCAATAAAGTCGTTATTGCCATATAAAAACTGTGTAGTAGTAATTGGCATGTAAATAACGCTTTCTTCGTTATCACCTTCATCATCAGTAAAAATTCCAACTATTTTGTATTGAATACCACTTAGGTTTATATATTTTCCTATGGCGTTTTCTTTAAAAAACAAATCATCTTCAACCACTTTCCCAATAACAACTACTTTGGCTTTATTGTTTAAATCATTTTGATTTATATAACGTCCTTCTTTAATAACGCTATTCTCAATAAACATATACTCTGGTTGAACTCCTCGTAACTCATAGTTATTCTTTTCTCCTTTAAATGAAGCGGTTATACTTTTATTTACTTTTGATGTAATGAACTGAACTTTACTTCCATACTTTTCTTTTAAAAACTCTCGTTCTTCATTTTTAAATTGAATTTGACGACCTGCTTGTAAACCTTTATGAGCTTTTGTAGTTCTTCCTGGGAAAATAACTATCGAATTATTAGCATCTGTACCAAATGCTTCTTGAAACGTATTTTGTAAACCATTTGCAATGCCAAAAAGAATAGCAAATAATAATATTGCGAAAGCCACAGTAAACCCAGACAATAAACTTCTGGTTCTGTTCATATTTATACTCTGAAATATTTCTCGCCAAAGATCTAAATCAAACATACTGTTCTGCTCTTACTTGCTTTACTTTTTTATCTTCCATAATAACACCGTCTCGAAGACGAACAATGCGCTTACACATATTAGCAATATCTTCTTCGTGTGTTACCATTAAAATGGTTTTTCCTTCATCATTTAGCTGCTGAATGAACGCCATAATTTCATGTGATGTTTTGGTATCTAATGCTCCTGTTGGCTCATCGGCTAATAATAATTTAGGGTTTGCAGCTAATGCTCTTGCTATGGCTACACGCTGATTTTGGCCTCCCGAAAGCTCTTTAGGTAAATGTTTAGCCCAATCTGCAAGTCCTACTTTTTCTAAATGAAACATGGCTAACTCTTGTCGTTCTTTACGTTTCATGCCTTGATAATATAAAGGCAATGCCACATTTTCTAAAGCATTTTTATAATTGATTAAGTTGAAGGATTGAAAAATAAAGCCTAAAAATTTATTTCTGTAAACAGCTGCTTTCTTTTCTGTAAGATCTTTGATAGGTAAACCATCAAGAATATAATCGCCTTCATCAGCTTCGTCTAACATGCCTATAATGTTAAGCAACGTAGACTTCCCTGAACCTGAAGACCCCATAATTGCTACCATTTCTCCTTCTTCAACAGAAAGGTCAATTCCTTTTAAAACATGTAAACTAGAATCTCCTATTGGATAGGATTTGTGGAGTTGATTTATTTCTAACATTTTTTGATTGATTTATCAAGCTACAGAAGCTTAATGATTAGACTTGCAATACAAAGAAATGTTACAAAAAGAGTTTAAAAAATTTTTTATTACTTTTTTAACGTATTGTATTTCCTATAAATAAAATACCCTATGCCTCCAACAAGAATATAAGGAATAGCCATAAGGTAAACAATACCATCGTTTATACCCTCTGCTGCTGCTTGTCCTTCTTCATTTTCTAAAACAGCACGACACATGGCACATTGAGCTTCTGCTGACACTGAAACTAAAAATAAAAGAGCTATTATGATAATTATTTTTCTCATTTTACAGATTCTATACTTTACGATAAATAATGTTAAACATAATAAGGTGAAATCATAATATAAACAATTACTCCTGTAACCGCCACATACAGCCATAACGGAAATGTTACTTTCGCTATTTTTTTATGCTTTTCAATATTATTAGTAATAGCTCTTACATAAGTTATAAGTACAAACGGAATAACAGCAATTGATAAAACAATATGACTTATTAATATAATATAATATAGAATTTTATAATCTCCTTGATAGCTTGTAGAATCACTTGTCATGTGATACAAAACATACATAACTAGAAACAAAACGGATAACATGATAGCAAATTTCATAAGTTTTTCATGCTGCTTTCTATTCCCTTTTTTAATTTGTAATACCGCTAAAATTAAAACTAATGCTGTTACACCATTTGTGGTTGCATAAATTGGAGGTAAAAAAACAGGCAACTCTAAATCTATTTTTACTCCAAAAAGTATAGCAACTGCAACGGGGATAACTATTGATAAAACAATAATTAACTTATTATATTTTTTTTCGTCAAGTATTTCTTTTGAGTTACTCATTTAGCAATTTTTTAATATCTTCTTTTAATGCACTAATTTGTTCTGTTTCGCCATTATCGTCAACCTTTTCATCTTCTGAAGCAATACCTCTATAGTAAATAATTGGGTTTCCAAAATCATCTTTTCTAGAACGTATAAAACCGTTTTTATCTATAAGAGCAAAATTTCCTGAATGCTCAAAACCACCTTCAGCTTCATCTCCTTCTCCCACATAAATATTAAAACCTGTGTTTGATAGTTTATAAATAGCTTCTTTATTGCCACTCATTAAATTCCAATTAGGATTTGTTACTCCGTATTTATCGGCGTAAGCTTTAAGAATTTCTGGGGTATCGTAATCTGGGTTTATAGTAAAAGATGCGACACCAAAATTTTCAAAATCTTTAAAGGTGTTTTGAACTTGAATAAGGTTTGCATTCATACGTGGACAAATAGTTGGGCAGGTTGTAAAAAAGAACTCAACGACATAAACTTTGCCATCATAATCTTTGTTGGTTATAATGTCTCCATTTTGATTTGTGAATGAAAAAGCAGGCACTTTTTTGGGCTCACCATTAATTTTAATAAAAGATAAATCTGAAAGTGTCGTTTTCTTATCAACTGCAAAATCACTTCTACTTTCATTTCTAATAACATCGCCATTAGTAATTCTATCAACTATTTTTGGAACAAAAATAATTCCAAAAACCAAAATAATAAAGGCTATACCTATATACGAATAATTAGTTTTTTTGCTCATTTTAAACCTCTAATCTATATTAATTATCATTATCACCCTTTAAATCGCTTGCTCTTCTAGTATCGGAATTAAACTCTCCTTTACGCTTTTGCCTATATTCTGTAAATAAAATGCGTAAATCGTCACTCATTTTATTTTTAATTTCAGCAACTTCAATGCAATCATATGAGTTTAATCTATAAATAGGCTTCTTTCTTTCTAATTCATTATCTGTTCTATCATCAAGTCGTCCTCTTTGATTTAAATCTTTATCAACTACAAATACATTTTTTGATGATAAATCTGTCCTTAAATTATTTTTACTTTTTAGACTAAAATACACTTGCTGAATGGCTTTAGGTTCTCCAAAAATAAAATGCCAAAACCTTAAATCTTCATAAGAACTTATATCGCGTTTAAGTTTTTTAACAGCATCCTCAGTCCCTTTAGGCATTAAAATAACTATTTGAAACTTTTTAAATCCCTTGAACTTATCATAAACTAGTTCTTTCAAATTTAAAGCTACTGTATTACTTTTTTCAGGATCATTACCAAAAAAACCCAGTACGGTAATATGATCTTTTAAAACTATGGCTTCATTAGAATCTGAAGAAAATGATTCTAAATCTAAAACAGATTCGTTTACTATATCTAACGGTGTATAATTATGTGTTGCCGGATATAAAATTAACAAAAACGACACAGGAAGGAAAAATAAGATTCCTAAAATAACATACCTACTAACTTTTTTATAGTCCATTAAATAAATGAATTTCTACTGAATAAATACAGAAGTGCAAAAATAAAAAAAGACGGTTTAAAAACCGCCTTTATATATCTATTTAACTATAATTTAGTTAAAAATCTCTTTTAATAAATCCATTATCATATACATCAAAAACGTATCCACCTTCTTGTAATAAAATAAATATTAAATATAAAACCAAGAAAATAGCAATCCATACTACAGCACGTCTTAAGCCTTTAGTTTCATCACGCATATGCATGAAATCCCAAGTAATATAATATGCTTTTACTAGAGTTAGTATTATGAAAATCCAGTTAAGAGCTTTCATTCCTAAAACTTTCCCCATTAAAATTTCTGGTTTATAAATACCTAATACAACTTCTATAGCCGTTACTATGGTTAAAAAGATTAAAACACCCCAAATTTTTTGAGTATTCGATTTAAACTTAACTAAACCTCTAAATATTTCTAATTTATGTGCGTGTGCCATTTTTAATGCTTTTTAGGTTTCCTTCTTCAAGGAAACAAAATATATTCTTATATAATTAAACGAGGTAGAAGAAAGTGAATACAAATACCCACACCAAATCTACAAAGTGCCAGTATAAACCAACTTTCTCAACCATTTCGTAACTTTTACGCCTTTCGTATGTTCCTAATACCACATTAAAGAAAATAATGATATTAATTACAATGCCTGAAAATACGTGAAAACCGTGAAAACCTGTAATGAAGAAAAAGAAATCTGCAAACAATGGCGAACCATATTCATTTTCATGCAAATTAGCACCTTCAACAATATGCTTTCCGTTAGCTTTTAATTGTTTTAATGATTCGGCTCTAGAAAGCACTATTTTCTCGCCTGCCTCATTTATAATTTGAGTTCTAACTAATACATTTTCATGTGACTCTAAACCATGTAAAACCTCTTCTACTGTATATGTAGGTAGTGATCCTTCTCCAAAAAACCATAAACCATTTTTGCTTTCGTGTTGGGTTCTTTCTGCATGTGCATCGGCAACTACAAAATCTCTAAGTGCTACACGATGACCTTCTGTATCAACAAATTGAAGAATATTTCCTCCTTTAGTTTGTACAGCTCCATAATCTCCTTTTATAAAAGTACCCCATTCCCAAGCTTGAGATCCAACAAATATGATTCCTCCAATAATGGTTAAAAACATATAAATAGTAACTTTAGCTTTGTTTAAATGATGTCCTGCATCTACAGCTAACACCATAGTTACAGACGACATAATAAGTACAAACGTCATGAACGCTACATAAATCATTGGATAATTACCATGGAAAAATGGCACGTGAGTAAACACTTCATCGGCAATTGGCCATGCGTCAATAAATTTAAATCTTGAAAATCCGTAGGCTGCTAAAAAGCCAGAAAATGTTAAAGCATCAGAAACAATGAAAAACCACATCATCATTTTACCATAACTTGCGTTTAACGGTTCGTTACCGCCTCCCCAAGTTTTGCCTTCTGTTCCAGTATTTACAACTGTATTACTCATATACGTTGGTTATTTTTTTTAAGTTGCACAAAAATAATCATTTTATTTATCTAACGAAATATACAACCGTAAATTTTAAACTATGATAATTGTTAGTTTTATTGTATTTTATCTATTAAATTTTATTATGCCCCTTAACAGACACAAAATACTATCTAACAAAATATAAAAACAGGAAGAGGTAAACCCAAAGTATATCTATAAAATGCCAAAATATTCCTGCTAATTCAAACCCAAGCATCTTAGTAGTATTATACTTTTGTTTAAAATGATTATAAATTACTACCAACAAACAAATTAACCCAACAACAACGTGCAAAATATGCACAACAGCTATTAAATATATGTAAGACATGGTTACATTACTAGTTGGCCCAGTAAAATTATACCCTAAATCTATGATTTGTTGAAATCCAGAAAGCTGATTAAAAATAAAAACAACTCCTAAAATAAGTGTCGCTACTAACCAAAGTGTTGTGCCGTTTCTATTCCCCTTTTTTAATGCGAATTTTGCTAATAAAAAGGTAATACTGCTAATAATAATAACAACTGTACTAATTATAAAAGCATTAGGTAATTGAAAATCTTTTAACCAATCTGGTCTTGAACTACTTACGACAAAAGCACTCGTCCATCCTGCAAAAGACATAATAAGTGAAATGATACCAAACCAAAGCATCATTTTTTTTGCTCTACTATTTTTCTCTTCTTGAGTACCTTGAGTTAAATCCATGATTAACTTATAAATTTATCGACTACATAAACAATTTGCACGAGTGTTATATAAAAAACACTTGATAGCATAAGCTGTTTTGCCGCCTGTTCTGTCATTTTTTTAAATAATTGAATGGCATAATACAACATGCCTAAGCCTAAAATAAGAACTATAATAGCTGCTATTATAGACAAATTTAAGTCTCCCGTAAATCCAAATACAGGAATAATAGAAACAAGTATCGTCCAAATAGTATACATAATAATTTGTACTGCCGTTCCCTTATCTTGTTTTCCTGTTGGCAGCATAAAAAAACCGCCTTTTTTATAATCTTCAAACAAAAACCAACCAATAGCCCAAAAATGGGGGAATTGCCAAAAAAATTGTAATGCGAACAATGTTCCTGGTTCTATTCCAAAATTATCAGTCGCCGCTACCCAGCCTAACATAAATGGTATGGCACCAGGTATAGCGCCAACAAATACAGAAATAGGTGTTTTTGTTTTTAAAGGTGTATAAACACACGTGTATATAAAAATAGAAATAGCCCCAAACATGGCTGTTTGCTTATTAATAGTATATAATATAATAATACCTAATAAGGTAAAAACAGAAGCAATAACAAAAGCGGTATTTACCGACATGCGTCCAACAGGAATGGGTCTGTTTTTAGTACGATCCATTAAAGCGTCTAAATCTTTTTCAATAATTTGATTGAAGGCATTAGAAGCACCTACCATAAAATAACCACCTAACGCTAAAAGTATTAAGGTTTTAAAATCAACCGTATCTACGCCTAATAAATATCCAGCAATAGATGAAAAAACCACACTTAATGCCAAACGCATTTTAGTGATTTCTTTAAAATCTGAAATTATAGATGGATGTTCTACTGCCGTTTTTGATCTGCCCAAAATAGTATTTACTAACGCATTCTGTATTGCGAGTGCAAAGATACTCCATAAAAGCAATTTGAGCAATACTAAGGCTATTTTTAATATCTTTATAAAAGTTCTAATCCATTTTATTTCAATTTTATGAAACTATTTCAATCGCTTGCCATCTTATTTACATTTTTTACTGGAATACAAGATTATGCTCAAGGTCATTTTGATACAGTTTCTATTGAAACTATAAAATTGACTGATAACACCTTTATGTTAATGGGCTCTGGTGGAAACATTGGAGTCTCTATTGGAGATGATGGTGTTTTTATTATTGACAGCCAATTTGCACTCTTAACGCCTAAAATTTTGGCTGCTATAAAGCAATTAAGTGATAAAGAGATTAAATTTTTAGCAAATACACATCACCATGGCGACCATAGTGGTGGTAATGAAAATATTTCAAAATTAGGCACACATATTATTGCTCATGATAATGTTTACAAAAGAATCAAAAACAATAGCAAACAATCTGATGCAGCACTTCCTGTTATCACTTTCAACGACAAATTAAGTCTTTACATAAATGGAGAACAAGTGCTTATTTTTCATGTTGACAATGCTCATACCGATGGTGATGCCATGCTATATTTTACTAAAAGTAATGTATTACATACAGGAGATACCTATTTTAATGGTCGCTACCCATATATAGATTTGAATTCTGGCGGAAGTGTTGATGGTTATATTAACGCTGTAAAAGCAGGCTTAATGGTTATAGATGAAAACACTAAAATAATTCCTGGGCATGGAAATTCATCAAATAAAATAGAATATAAAGCATTTTTAGAAATGCTGAAAAGTATTAAAGCGAATGTTTTAGCGGAAATTCAAAAGAAAAAAACCGAAGAAGAAATTGTTTCTAATAAAAGTTTAACAACAAAATACGATGATTTAGATTATGGTTGTTGTTTTATAAATAGCGAAAAAATGCGACGTACTTTTTATAAGAGTTTAAAAAAATAGATTTTCGTTTAATCTAATTATCAAAATACCAATTAAATAAATCGGTACGAATTCCAAAATTAAACCAAACCGTATTATTTTTAAAAGTCGTTGTTGTAGTCGCTTCTGGATTAAAATTTCTAACTGTAATATCTGTAAATATTTTTAAATTAGACGCAAGATTTACAATATAACCTGCTTGTAAATTCCCATGAAATACTTTGGTTTTATTACCTTGTCCTACTTCTACGCCTGTATCAAAAGGTCTGTCATTATAATCTCTATAAATATCGCCTCCATAACTAAAATTATCAGTACCATCATTAAAATCTAAACCACGAACACCAAAAATAAGTTTTGCATCGGCATACCAACGTTTGTAATTATAACGCCCAATTAATATAGCTTCACTAAAATTAGCACCCCATAAATGCGCCATAGATTGATTGTTATGCGCATAGTTTAAAACAATCGTATTATGAGAATATGTAAAAGGACGCACGCGGTTATATTCAAACTGAAGCATTAAATTATCAACTTTAAAAGCGTTAAAATATTTTATACCAATTTGGTAACCAAATTTATTTTTCCAACTTTTTTCTCCACCTTTAATATCACTTAACGAAAATTCATCTAGAATAAACTGACTGTAAAGATTCACATTATCATTCCATTTATATTTTCCTGAAGCTCCTAAAATAGCATTTCCTGCACCTTGTCCCGTTTCAAACTCAATAGCTCTATAAAATATAATGGGGTTTAAATAATTCACATCAAAGCCTCTATCGTTACTATTAGTCCACAACACAGATTCAAACAACCCGATGTTTAATCGTTTAGATACATTCCAACTTAAATAATGATTAGCAATATATTTTGTTAAAAAGGCTTTACCATTTTCTACTTCGGGCCTTACATCTTTTAACCACATCCAAGTATTGGTGTATTTTATTTTCCAAAATTTGGTGTTCAATTTTAAAAACGGGTGTGGACTCGCTACGTCACTTAACAATAACGACCTATATCCATCTCCTATAAAATTTTTACCGTGCCCAAATTGGATATTAATAAACTTAGCTGGCGCATACGATAAATACGCTTCGGCAACTGGATAGTCATATGAATCAGTTTTAAATCGTTTTGCAATACCTCGTCCTGGAATAATTGCTGGATCTGGACCAAATGCTTTTAAACTTTCTGCATAGTCATTTACGTATTGTGCAAAACGCCCTTGACTTTCAAAAACCGATGCGTAAAAATTAAACTTTTTACCCAAACCACCTTGCACTAAAAAACCTCTAGTATTGTTATATGTTGTATTAAAATCGGCATCGGTATCTTTTCCTATTTCTAAATCGAAAATAGGATCGATAGTAAACCAGTAATCTTTACCTTGTAATTGCACTAAATGCTCATTCCAAAGTTTTCTTCCTCCCCAAGTATCTGTTTCCTTTAGTAATTTTTTATTTTCTGCTTTAAAATCGTAATATTTTGAAACTTCCTCATAAACAAATGGCTTAGAAGCGGTATGACTGTTCGTCCCAATAAGATTCATTTGTCTATCAAATCTTGAATAATCACTATGAGTAAACTGAATATTTAATTGACTATTATAAGCTTCGTTTTCAAAAACTTTTAAATCATCGTTCACTTTATCAAACTCTGCTTTTGCTTGCTGCTCTAACTTTGAAACATCCTTTTCTTTTGCTAAATCCTGAGTTATTACCGTTTGATCTACTAACGGTATTTTTATTGGAATAGAATACTGCTTGTAAGTCTTTCTACCATTATATGTCGCTGGTTTTATTTTTGAAAAACTTAAAAAAACACGTTTTACTTCTGTTTTTAGCTCATCGTACATGGCATCTATATAAATCACTCTAAATTGCCCTAAAGTATCTACTTCAAAAAGCACAACGATTTGTCCTTTGTAATTTTCATTTAAAACCTTTTCTGGCACATTAAAATTCTCATAAATATGAGTAAATACATTTTGATCAAAACAGTTTTGAAGAGAATCAATAGCTACACTTTCACAGTTTGAAAAAACGGGTGGTTTTTCGTAATAAGAATTACTTTGAGCATAAATATTGTATTGAACTAAAAATAGGAGTAGTACAATGAATTGCCTCATGGATTTATTAAAAGTTGATTAAAACCGAAAGATAGTATTTTTTAAAATACTGTTATTAAAAAACCGCTATCATATTGAGATGATAACGGTTTTAAATATTTAAAATTGTTTCTCTTAATTCTGTACTTGAAAGACTATAGGTACGCTATAAAGAACTCCAACATTTTTATTATTTTGTTTTCCTGGTGTCATTTCTGGAATCATATTAATTACACGTTCTGCTTCTTCATCTAATTTTGGATGTGGTGATCTTGTTTTAATATTAGACACATGACCCGTTTTGTCAATAGTAAATTGAACATCAATTTTTTGTCTACCAGATAAACCATAATCTGAAGCAATATCGCTTCCTTCAAACTTTCTTTGAATAAGTTTCGTGATTTTTTGAGACATACATTTACGCTTTTCATCATTTGACTTTTTGTTTTCACATCCTGGATAAATAGGAACATTTTGTATAAACGCAACAGGAATATCATCTATTTCTTTTGGTTCTTTACCTACTAAAACATCATTGGGATCTAATATTGGTGTAGATTGTGTTTCTGGTTCTGATATATCATCAATAAAGGTCTCTGGTGTGTCATCTGGAACTTCTTCATAATTAATTGTTTCAATCTTAGTTTTTTGCTTAGCAGGCTCATCAACAACTTTAACCTCTGGTTTAAAAATAAGAGCATCTTCAACCAAATCTATATCATACGGAATAGCATCAACTACCTTAGGAATAGTTGTCTCAAACTTCATCTCAAGCAAGCCAAAGGCTGCCAGTAAACACACAATTAGTCCAATCTGGAAGTAAAGGGTGGAGTTTTTTTGTAAATTTGCATCATGCTTTTGTGATTTTTTCACGGTTTGCTCATTTTGCCGAATGAGTTCGTGAGTTTTCTTTTGATTATTCATTTGTTATCATTTTATTTTAAACTAAAGTCAAATGTAATTCGCAAAACAAAATTTATTGTTTGTCCAAAATATAAACACATTTTTGTTTATGCTCATTTCATAATAATTGTAGTTTATATGTTAATATTATGATAAAGTCGCAATAAGCATACCAAAAAAGAAATCCCGTTACATAAATGTAACGGGATTTTATATTATAGATTCCTGCCTTCGCAGAAATGACAAACTAATCTTGTACTTGGAAAATAATCGGTAATGAATATGGTACATTTACTGGTTTTCCACGTTGCTTACCTGGTTTCATTTTAGGAAGTAAACCAATTACACGAGCAGCTTCTTTTTCTAATCCTGGGTGTGGTGCTCTAGCACGAATGCCTGTAATATTTCCTGTTTTATCAATTTTAAATATCACATTAATACGTTGTCTTCCTGATAAACCTAAATCTGAAGCTAATTCTGTATTAAATTTTTTGTTTACAAACTGAGATATTTTTTTAGACATACAATCTCTTTTTTCAGTATTGTTACCTTTTTCACAACCAGGGAAAACAGGTACATTTTCAATAACCGAAAAAGGCACGTCAATATCTTCTTCTACCTCTGCAACTTCTACTTCTGCAACCTCAACAATTTCTGTTTCTTGATCAACCTCTGTAGATTCTATAACTGTTTCTTCAACTTCAACTTCATCTTCTACAATCTCAATAACTTCTGGAGCTGCTGGAGGTGGTGGTGGAGGTGGTGGTGTTTGTAATTGTTCTGTTATTGGAATTTCTTCTTCTAATTCTTCGTCTAAATTCAATTGACCTATATCAATATCAGACTTATCATAAGTTTTATAATTGATAGCATAATTTGTTAAAAACAACATTAAAGCTAAGCCAATTGCGAAAAAAAGTGAACTATTACGTCCAACATTTGCTTTAGGATTTTTTTTAGGTTCCATAATTTTTTTATTGTTTTACTCAGGATTGCTAAAATAACTATTTATTTATCAAAAAAGCAAGCCTTTATGTTTTTTTAACCTCAATATTTTTTTTTCAAAACTATAACTAGAACAGTTAATAATACTCCAGATGTGTTAGCAATAACATCATAAATATCCATTGCCCTGTAAGTCGTTAGCACTTCTTGTAGTACTTCAATAACTATACCAAAAATTATAGAAATAATTGCAGCGTATGTAATGGCTTTTTTTTCTTTAAAATTGAACTTAAAAAGAAATGTACCAAACCATAAAAAAGTTAATAAACTATAGGCAAGAAAATGAAATATTTTATCTCCAAAACTTACTCCAATGTCAGGCACATGGTTAAGCTTTACTAAGCTAACATAGGTTAATGCTACAGAGTAAATTATAGTTAGAACTAATGCTGTTTTTTTAAGCACCAATTAAAGCTTTATAATCATCAGCAGACATAAGCGCGTCAACTTGAGATACATCTAAACATTTAACTTTTATCATCCAACCATCATTATAAGGATCGGTATTTACTTTTTCTGGTTCATCTTCTAGGGCTTCGTTAAACGCTATAATTTCACCTGAAAGTGGTAAAAATAAATCGGATACTGTTTTAACAGCTTCAACGCTTCCAAAAATTTCATCGGCATCTAACGTCTCATCAAGAGTTTCAACTTCAACATATACAATATCACCCAATTCACTTTGTGCAAAATCAGTAATGCCAATAGTTGCAACATCGCCATCTATTTTAACCCATTCGTGATCTTTAGTATATTTTAATTCTGATGGAATATTCATTTTATTTTTTTTAGTTTGTATAAGGCAAATGTATTTATTCAAACTTTAAATTCAAACAGAATATTAAAATAAAAAAACTATACGCTTAAATTACAATTTGATGTAAAAGCGTGAATTTTTATAGGTAATAAAAATTTTGTAATTAATTCCCAAAATTATATCTAATTGTAATTCCTGACCTAATTGTTGTTTGTGGAAACGCAGTAGATATAGCATATTCAGAGAATGTGTAATCAAAATAAAAGATGCCAGTTAAGTTTTTACTAAAAGCATAATCAGCTGAATACTTTAAGCCCCAAATAGTTTGACCTGAAGTAACCTGATTGTTTTCTAAATCTAAATACCGAATAATAGTTTTATTATCTCTAACAGAGATGTCTGCTTTCATATTTAAATCACTCACAATACGTTTACTTGGTCCTGCCAAATTAGAACGAATACGTAAATCTTTAATTCTGTAACCTAAGCCAATAGTATACTCGTTTCCTAATACTTCTGTCATTAAATTATTATCAAAACTAAGTGATAGCATTCTATCCTTTTGAATTTCAGCAAGAATTTTAATTGAATTTTTCATTTCAAAATCAATTCTTACTAGTGGACTAAACATTTCTGTTAAATTAATATTACTAAATAATGTTTGGTTTTTAAAGTTTCCGCCTTGATCTAAAGCTTCAGGGTTATTAGTATCGTAATCTAAATTAGATTGAAATTGATTTATAGTATATGTTGAACGATACCCATGTGTTAATGAAAAACGTTTGAAGCGCTTTTTAAACCATTCAAACTTCATGAAGCCTGTATACTTTAAATCCCAGTTAGGAATTGGTACATCTCTAAAAGCACTTGTTTTAACTTTACTTGCATCTTGACCAGAATACGCTGCTAAAAATGCTGGTAATAATACCGCTTGATTATTTTTTCCAAACCCTACTGGGTAACCTTCTGCATCTGTAGGGTAGGTGGTAGAACCATAAAACTTTTCAGCAAGTCTATTGGCTACTACAAGCCTATTGCTTCTAAAATCATTAAAGGCTTCTGAAGTTGTTTCATCACTATTACTAAATGCTGTTTTAATTAATAATGTTGAGATATTAAAATTCCCAAAAGTATTAGGTGTTAGAGAGTTGTACACCCCATTATCTACTTTATAATTCTCAGTATAATTTTCATAATAAGCTCTATTCCCTACTATATCAATTTTTAAATCTTTAATGGGTTGTAAACTAGCAGACACATCTAATTGTTTGGTATTGGTAGTTGTATACTGCTGATTAAACTCAGGAAACACCGTTAGCCACCCTCGTTTAGCGGCTAAATATCTAATATCGCTTTGACTACCAAATGTAAACCCAAGGGTTGGTTTTAATGTCCCTACAAAACCTGGGGTTTGCAAATATCCTGGTAAAAACGTTCCGTTATTTTCAGAATAACTAAACTGAATTCTTTTAATAGTCGTTAGAATATCTACCCCTGCATTAAATAACTTTGTTACCGTTTGGTCTTTCACCTTTGGTGCAGGACTTGCTTTTTTCTGATTTGCTCCTGGAGGCCCTCCAGCTGAATTTGTTCTACTTCTTACTCTTTTAATAGGTTTCTTTACTAAGCCAATGTATTTATACAACTTATTCATATCTAAAGTTGTATTGATATTATGTGTATTGGCATTTTGAATAGTGTTTCCTAAATCGAAGTTTCCTGTTAATTGAGCATTAGGATCATTAGGGTCTGTATATGTAAATTCTAAATTTCCATATAAATCTGAGCCTTTTTGCCATTGAAAATCGCCACTATATACATAAGTTGCATTTATAAAACTAAAAGTGGGAATTTTGTTAATTGGCAGTTGATATGTAACTCCTAAATTCTGTGACTGCCTGTTAGGGTCACCAAAATCAAAAAGTCCGTCCCAGACATCTAAAGTTTCATCTTGTTCTCCTCTTATTAAATCATTATCCTTGTAATAATTTCTAACTATATTATTATTAGATGCTGTAAAATTAAACTGTAGAGCATCTGTTAAATTATAATTAATACCATATTGAAAATCGAATGTGTAATTTCTTCTAAATAATTCTTCAATACCAATATTACCTCCACCTAAATCAATTTCTCTAAATTTCTGTCTATTAAACTGTCTATTTAAATCTGTATTAACGGTAAAGCTTGCAGGTAATAAATTAAAATTAAAATCTTTTAAAATCTTCCAATACTTCCCTGTTAATAAGGAATCGTTCTTTTTAAATGGTTCAACTTTTACAGGGTTAAAATTGAATGCATAATTGGCTCCTAATCGTAATGTTTTATTCATCGAATTTTCAATTTCAAAATCTCGATGTTCTACTTTATTATATGAATAATTAAACGTTACGTTTTCTACGTCATAAAAACGTGGTTTTGCATCAGTGGTTCTCGTTTTTCTAACCCCAATAAAATTGATACTTTGACGTCTTGTATAATCTTCAGAATTTTGCTTTACCTGTTCTCTTTCAGCGTCTGTATTAGCTGCATCCAGTCTCGATTCTAAAGTTAAATCTTTATAAAATTGATCGTATTTAGGCGTTATAAGTTCTTCACTTTGCCCATAGTTAAATGGCACTTGAATACCCCATTTTTTTGGCAACAATTGTCCAACATTTATATTGGTAACAAGATCATATTGTTTAACATCTTCTAAACTACGCTGACTAGGGCCTTGCTCTAAAGAGCCAAAACCAGATGTACTTTGACTTCCTGTAGCACTTATATTCATAAAGTCGGCAATATTAGTATCTAAACTAACTACAGCTGCCCAACCACCTTCGTTATCCATATCAGACAAACGAAGTTCGTTAAACCAAACTTCTGCACAAAGATCGTTTCTATTTGTTGCGTTTTTAACACCAACCATCAATGTCCTTATATCTCCAAAATTCGGATTTCCTTTAATTCCAACACGATGCTGTCCTGTAACATACCCACTAAATGGATCTGTTGCAAGTACTATTTCGCCATTTACAACATCATAAAATGTTGGGTCTTCATTACTCAAAGTCATATCTGAAATCCCTTGAGCTTTAATTCTTCCAAGAATTTCTATTGGCAAATTAATCTCATTTACTTCAGGCCATAAACCCGCTCTTGTTGTTGATGTTGAAACCTCTAACGGTATTTCTATTTGATAATAATTTTCGGTAAGGTCGTTACCCATTCTTATAAAACCAACTAAGTTATTACTTTCTAATAATGTGCCCGATTCATCATCTTCGGCATGCATAAACATTCTCATACGTTTAAATTGACGCATATCAACACTTATGTTTTTATAAACAGCCTTAGAATCTTCAGCTTCTAAATTACAAACTTTTACTACTAATGATTGTTCATTTTGCTGAACAACAGTATTGTTATTAAACAATTCTTCAGGTTCAATTCCTGGAGGTCTATCATAACTTCCTTCATTTTCCAGTGTCCCTATAACACCTACTGAAAAATCGGTTTGAGGATCATCAGGTGTAGGATCGTTTTTATCTAAAGCTTGGGTATATCGTCTCCAATCGCTTCTTACCAAATCTAAAGTTCCAAAACGAAAAACCGTTGGTTCTCTAAACTCCTTTAAAAAAACACGTGTAAAACGCACCGACCTTAAATCGCTAATGCCTCCAACTGCTTTTGCATGACTCCCTGCTACTGGAATTCTAAATTGATACCATCTTACATTTCTTGTCTCCCCGTTTGGTAATACACGTGGTCTGTCTTTAAAATCTCTTAAAAATTCTTTTAAGGGATTGCTATTAGGGATGTTTTCAAAATCTGCTTGCGATTCCGGTAAATTTTGTCTTACAATATCCAGTTCGTATTCAAAATAACTATCAATCGTATTCATAGTATTATCACGATTAATATCTTCTACGTCAGGCTGGGTATTAGCACCTCTATCTGTATTACTAAATGTATCTGGAGTATTTCCTTCAACACCATTATATTTTTTATACCTGTCAAAAATATCACCTTCAGCATTTAAAAAATAAGTGTAATTATCATTAGAAGGGTCTGCACCAAAATTAGATCCAAAAACATTGGCTTCTTCAACATCGTCATAACCATCATACCCTACATCTTGATTTTTTCGGTCTTCACCAGTAGTATCAAATGCATAAATTAACGATTGGTTTTGTGGCACTACCGTACCATAATCTGTAGTTGGTAATAAACTTACATTCCCATCTGTTGGTAAACCGTTTTCATATAATTTTCTGCCATCTTTAATTATGTCTTCTGAAATATTACCTAAATTAAAAACAAGCTTTCCTCCAGAATTTGTTGGATTGTCTTGAAAAGGATCTTGTAGCCAAAACTCAATATATTCTACGTTTTGCTGTTCAAAATCTGTAGAGGTTAATTGTCTTGTTATACCTGCCCAACTATTATTTGGGTTATCAATAACCCCATCAGCTGCATTAGCATCAAAATTATAAGGACCTCTCTCTTGTGGATAATAAGCTAAATCTAAAGTAAAAAGCACCGAGTTTTGTCCTTGTACTAAATCTCTATCTGGAAACAGCTCGTTAATAAATACACGACTAGTATATAAACTAGACATATCTTCATCGGTTATTTCGTTTGGGCGTTGGCTACTATAAAAAATGGGGTCAATCGTATACCAGTTTAAAAGAGCTCTGTCATAACCACTTTCAATGCCTGTAATATTATCGTCTAACCCATCGCCATCTAAATCTGATGGTCTACTTGACAAAAACCATGATTGTTGAGATCTTAAATCAATGGCATTTTGTGAGCCTTCAAAATCATCAATATAAGAAGTTGCTTCTCCATTTAAATTAGTGCCTTTTGGTGATCCAGGTGCTAAATACGCAAATTCCCCTCTAAGTGATAAATTAGATTCTACATCGGTATCAATATTAGGAAGCTTATTTGCTAATCGTGTTAAAAATGGAACTTTAGTGGCATAGTTTCCATTAAAACCAAAAATAGTATTATTTATAGGTTCTGTACCATAGTTTGCCTTTTGTGTTATGGGGCGTTCATTAAGATTTAAAAGTGTGGCTCCCAATAAAAAATTTTCGTTAAACTTATGCTCTACATTAATACCTGTAAAACGTCTTGTTTGTTGTCCGAAAACAGCATTATTCTCGGTAGACACTTCAATAGGTGTATTTGACGCTTTTAAAGCTTCGTCTAAAATTTGAACCGTTCCTGCTGTATAATTAACCGTATAATCAATACCTTCTACTAACACTCGCCCACCAGCAGTTACTCTAACCGAACCGCGAGGTACATTAAACCCCCCTATTGGAATACCATTACTACCCGAAGATTTATAGCGTCCTTTTAATTTGAATTTGTTTTTCTCAACCTCTTCTAAAGCTGCTGTTTTGGTGCTACTATAAAGCACATCATAAACATACTTTGCTTGATTTTCATTATATGTATTTGGGTCTGAGTAATTTTCACTAGGATTAAGCGACAGTTTATTAAACAAAAATTCTCCAAAGGGTTCTGCACTTGGAAAAATTATTTTTCCTGCCTGCGGAATAACGGTTATTCCTGGAACAAAATCGAAAAAACCATCTCCTTTAGATTGCGGGTCGTTATTAAAATTTAGTTTATCTAAATTAAAAACTCTTAATAAAGGCGTTTCGTTTAATGGGTCTTCATTAATAGCTGGTGGCGGAAATTCTGTGGAACCAACTGGAGAAATAAAGTTTAATGGTGATGCTTCGTTATAAAAAATATTAAGCTTAAAATCATCTGAACTTAAATTATAAGCTCCCGTATCATAAATGTTTTTCATCATTAAATCCCAAACAGGCTGATTTACATTAGTGATACTACTTTTTAATAGTTTTAATATTAAATTAGAGTTTACAACATTCGTTACTTGTCCAGAACCATTCGTTGTTACATTGGTGGCATCAACACCATCATTAGCAAATTCACCTACTTGGTAGACTTTACCACCAACTGTGAATTGAAATGCGACTGCTAAAACCTCATCGTTATTTAAGCGCTGATTTAATGAAATATAACCTAACTGACTATTAAAAGTATATTCTTGTCCGCTTACTAATTTTCTAGCGTTTTCTATTTTATTATAATCAGCCCCTTCTCTAACAACCGAAGATAACGTACTAAACCCTTGTTGTGCCGTTGCGACATCTCTTATTTGGTCTGTTAAAACAGATCCCGATCCAATAGAAGTTGGATCAAAATCATTATTCTTATTATCAGGAAAAGCATTAGTAGTATTAATAAACCCATTTGGGATAGGGTCTAATAACAAATTATCATTATCAGGGTTTGAAGGATCATAAAAAGATTCCCCTAAATCTTGAAGTGCAACAATGTTTCTAACATTATCTGTTCTATTACTTCTATTAGTCATCCAAACTTCTAGTCTGGTTATTTGTAATCCTTTATTATTTATAAATGGGTAATTTTCTAAAGAGGAATCATATGCATCTCTAAAATATTGCGCTAAAAAGAAGTGTCTGTTTTCATCATAATCTCTTATAAACAAATCAAACTCTTCTAATGTTCCTCCACCTTGAGAAACTACTGTATTTGCCTGCGATTTTTGTTCAGAAAACACCCCTGTAACTGTGGTTTTTCCAAATTGCAATTGGGCTTTTACACCAAATAAACTCTGTGCTCCTGTAATTAAGGAGCTATTTAAAGGCATACTTACATTACCAACTTCAATTTTTTGAATGATATCATCTTCGGTTGGTGTATATTCTAATTTTATAAGGTTTTGAAAATCGAAAGTAGATTGTGTATCGTAATTAGCGTTTACTTGCAGTCTTGTTCCAACCTTTCCTATTAAACTTAAACTAATACGTTGATCAAAATCAAACGTGAAATTACTTCGATTTCTAGGTGAAAAAGAGGGATTATCTTGTTTTGAAAACAGCACACCTAAATCCATTTCAACAGATCCTTGCGGAATAACTTCTATGGTATTACTTCCAAAAATACTCTCAAAAAAATCTGATTTTACATAAAATTCAGGCAACAGGTTTTTTTGCCCATCATCAGTTCCATCTTTCTTGCCATCAAAAGCATCTGTTTTTTCTTTGTAATAGGCTTTTAAACTTTCTTTAGATACTAAATCATAATACTCTTTAGGAGTTAATATAATTGGGTAATTAATATTAAAACCTCCTATTTTTTCGGTATAAATATAACGATTGGTTGTAGGGTCATAAGTATATTTAGATTCTATACTATTAGGGTTTGGTGTTTTAATAGTCCCTAAATTAAAACCTGTTTTAACTGAATCTTGAATTATAGGTTGCTGCGACCAACCAACTAAAGAAAATAATAATGCAAAAATTAAAAAAGCACTGTGATTGCGCTTTTTTTGATATCGTTTATTTGATTTATAAAAAATAAGGTTAGTTATATACAAAATCTATTATAAATTTTTTAAAGCCTGTTTAATTATTGTTTCAACTGTAGCTTCTGGTTGTGTCATAACAATCTTATCTACAACACGCTCTGCCTGCTTCCTAACAAAACCAAGTACTTCTAAAGCAGATAACGCTTCATCTTTATTGGTATTGTCTTTAGATACAGAAACTTCATCAATATCATAAATCTTTAAAATTTTATCTTTTAAATCTAAAATAACACGTTGGGCCGTTTTTGCTCCAATCCCTTTTATAGACTGAATTAAAACAACATCACTAGTCGCTATACCTTCTCTTACTTGTTTTGGTGTTAACGACGATAACATGGTACGAGCTATACTAGATCCAATACCACTTACAGAAATTAATAACCTAAAAATTTCTCGTTCGGCTAATGATGAAAACCCATAAAGTGTATGCGAATCTTCTTTAACTTGTAAATGGGTATATAATTTTAGACTCTCATCGTTAGGGATTTGAGAATAAGTATGTAATGAAATATTTAACATATAGCCTACACCATTGCAATCAATAACAACATGTGTTGGGTTTTTCTCTACAAGTTTTCCTTGAATGTGTGTTATCATTTAGCTATCTCTGTTAATGTCTCAAATGTAATAAAATTATTTTCACAAAATTATTTAACGCCACCCTTTTCTAACTCCAATTGTTCTTTCTGTTGGGCATCAATTACAGCAATAGCAGTCATGTTTACTATCTCATCTACACTAGCACCTAATTGAAGGATATGAACAGGTTTACGCATACCCATCATAATTGGACCAATAGATTCTGTTTCGTTTAATTCTTTTAATAATTTATAAGTAATATTTGCTGAATCTAAATTTGGAAAAATAAGCGTGTTCACTTTTTTACCTACTAATTTTGAAAATGGAAATTTCTCTTTCAGCATATCTGCATTTAAAGCAAAATCAGTTTGTAACTCACCATCTACTATCATATCTGGATAATGACGATGTAAATGTGACACTGCATCTCGCACTTTTGATGCTTCAATGTTTTTTGAAGACCCAAAATTTGAATAGGAAATCATTGCCGTTACTGGATTCATTCCAAACATTTTAACAACCTGTGAAGTCATTTTCGCTATTTTTATTAATTCTCTAGCACCAGGGTTAATATTGATAGAAGTATCACTTAAAAATAAGGGACCACGTTTAGTCATCATAACATTCGTGGTTGCTATTCTATTAGCCCCTTTAGCCATACCAATAAGTTCTAGCATAGGTTTTACAACCGAAGGATAGTTACGTGAATACCCCGAAATTAAAGCATCTGCATCACCTTCATTAACCATCATTGCCGCAAAATAATTACGTTCTCTCATTAATCGTTGCGCCGCATAAAGTGTTACTCCTCTACGTTTACGTTGTTCCCAATATACTTTAGCATACTTATCTTTTCTGTCTTTTTCTTCCTCTGTCTTAGGATCTACAATAAGAATATCTGCATCAAAATCAATTTCTGCCATTAAACTTTTAATAGTTTTCTTTCTACCTAATAAAATAGGAATTGCCACACCTTCTTCATATACTATTTGAGCTGCTTTTACAACAGCTAATTGATCGGCTTCTGCAAAAACAACACGCTTAGGATCTAATTTAGCTCTGCTAAGAATCAATCTTACCAATTTATTATCTGAACCTAAACGCTCTCTTAATTTATCTTTATAAGCATCCCAATCTGTAATAGGTTTTTTGGCAACTCCGCTTTCCATAGCTGCTTTGGCAACTGCAGGTGGCACTTCGGCAATTAACCTTGGATCTGTTGGCTTAGGAATAATATATTCTTTACCAAAAGCTAATCTGGTTTCTCCGTAAGCTATATTAACTTGTTCTGGCACTGGCTCTTTAGCTAAACGCGCTAAAGCTTCTACAGCTGCCATTTTCATAGCTTCATTAATTTTTGTTGCTCTAACATCTAAAGCACCTCTAAATATAAATGGAAAACCTAATACATTATTTACTTGATTAGGATGATCACTTCTACCCGTAGCCATAATAATATCTTTACGCGTTGCAATAGCTACATCGTATTTTACTTCTGGATTTGGATTTGCCATAGCAAACACAATAGGATCATTTGCCATAGATAATAACATATCTGGAGACACAATATCAGCCATTGATAAACCTATAAATACATCGGCATCTTTCATAGCCTCATCAAGCGTATCTATCTTTCTATGTGTAGCAAATTCTGCTTTTTCTGAAGTTAGATTATCTCTATCATTTCTAATAACACCTTTACTATCTAGCATGACCATATTTTCTCGTTTGGCACCAAAAGCTTGGTATAAACGTGAACATGAAATAGCGGCTGCTCCTGCGCCACTTATAACAATTTGAACCTCTCCTATTTTTTTACCTGCTATTTCTAAAGCATTAATTAATGCTGCCGCCGATATAATAGCTGTTCCATGCTGATCGTCATGCATAACAGGAATATCAAGCTCTTCTTTTAATCGTCTTTCAATTTCAAAAGCTTCAGGAGCTTTAATATCTTCCAGATTAATACCTCCAAAAGTAGGTGCTATATTTTTTACTGTAGCAATAAACTCATCAATATTTTCTGTATTAACTTCAATATCAAAAACATCTATATCTGCAAAAATTTTAAAGAGTAAACCTTTACCTTCCATAACAGGTTTTGACGCTTCAGGGCCAATATTCCCTAAGCCTAAAACGGCTGTTCCATTAGATATTACTGCAACAAGGTTTCCCTTTGCAGTATATCTATAAGCATTTTCTTTATCTTTTTCAATCTCTAAACAAGGTTCTGCTACACCTGGTGAATATGCTAAAGAAAGATCTCTTTGTGTGGCATATTTTTTTGTTGGAACTACTTGTATTTTACCTGGAGTTGGGAATTCGTGATACAATAAAGCATCACTACGTTTACTTTCTTTGCTCATAATTATAAGTTAATTAACTAAACAAAGATAATAATCATATTACTGAAAACACTATTCTTTTTATGGAAACTCCTGTTCTTTTTAAAGAAGCTAATAAAACTTAAAAAACGACTCGTTACTTTTTAAAACCTGAGGTTTCACAACTACAAACGCCTTTTAATTTTGGTAATACAAAGTTTGCAATATGAATTTAAAAACTCCACAAAAAACTGTTTATGAAAGCATTACAAAAATTCTTGTAACCATTCTACTTGGTTCTTATTATTTTTCAAGTAAAAAAATAAATTTAGACCCTTGACCTGTCTCTGATTCTAACTTAATTAAGCCTCCTAATTTACCAACTAATTTTTTTACCGTAGCCAAACCAATTCCATTACCTGGTCGTCCAAATCTATCAGTTGCTGTGATTTTTTCAAATATCTTAAATATTTTTTCTTGAAAATCTGACGCAATGCCAGGACCATTATCCTTTACATAAAACTCATAATGCGAATCCGATTCAGATACACCAAGTTCAATTTCAACAATATCTTTATCGTTATATTTAATAGCATTAGTAACCAAATTAATTAAAATTTGATTGATGGCTGTTTTATTTACTGTAATATTTGTTAATGATGACTTTAACTCGATATTAATATTGTACTCAAAACTAAATAAACCTGTAATTTCATCTTTTAAACTTAGCAAATCAATACTAGATTTATTTTCTTTTAAAACACTCTCACATCTGCTATAACTGAGTAAGCCCTCAATTAAACTAGCAAGACTATCAGATGAGCTAATAATTAACTTCAGCATTTCTACACCATTTTCATCGACATTCTCTTTATATTCTTCCATGAATAGCTGCGACAAACTAGTTATATTCATTAGAGGTGATTTAAGATCGTGAGCAGCAATAAAGGCAAATCGTTCTAATTCTTCATTTTTCTCTTCAAGCTGCTCTAAAGTCAACTCTAATAATAATTTATTTTTACGTAGCTCTAACAGATTCATTACTTGATTTGAAAGTGCTCTTAACGAACGAATCTGACTTTGACTTAGTAAATTAGGTTTATGGTCTATAACACACAAAGTCCCTAAAGAGTATCCTTCTTTAGTTACTAATGGAACTCCAGCATAAAAAATAACAAGGGGATCATCTATTACCAATGGATTGTCGTGAAAACGAATGTCCAACCTAGAATCCTGAACAATAAACACTTCATTTGGTTTATTAATGGCATGCGCACAAAAGGCATATTCTTTTGGAGTTTCAGTAGCACCTAACCCGTGATGCGATTTAAACCATTGGCGCTTATCATCGAGAAGACTAATAAGCGAAATTGGAGTGCCACATATTTCTGCTGCTATGGTAGTTATATTATCATAATCTGTTTCTGGTAGGCTATCTAATATTGAATAGGAATGTAAATTCTTAATTCTATCTTTTTCGTTATCAGGTTCAATGGGGGTTATCATAACGTTTACTTTTTTATATATGGTAAATTAATACATTTTAGCTTAACATCGTTATAAATATTTGATTGTTTTAATTAGATCATTTTCCATATAATATATATGAAACGATTTAGTTTGAAGATTTGCTATTAATTGTGCTGAATCGTTTTGATGTGTCCATAAAATATCAATTTCATTATCATTTGAATCATTAATTTTTACAGTTCCTAAAAATGCTTTAGAAGTGTTACGTAATCGGATGATTTCTAGCTGATTTTTAACACTATCTTTTTTAACACCTGCTTTTACATCTTGCAGAGTTAAAGTCGTACGATTAATCTCTTTATGCCCTGCACTTCCGCCTTTATCGGCAGCTTCATAATTGTTCTTTCCTGCAAAAACATCTAAATACCACACTTGTGGAATCCCTGGCATAAACATTTGAATGGCTCTAGCTAATAGTAATTTTTGTTCATCTTCACCTAAAGCACTAAAAAATGTGGCATTTACTTGATAATACGAAATCTTTTTCCCTGCAGGGTCATAAAGATTTTTTACTCTGCCACCACGTTCCATGATTTTATTCATGATAGCTTCTATCTCGCTATCTTCTAACAAACCCTTATTATAAATGCCATTTACTTCTTTTCCTTTTAAATCTAATACAGGAATTCCGTCGTGACAACCCAACATATTTACGGTTTTATACCCCTTATTAATAATTTCGTTTGCCCAAGTTACCAGAGCTTTACTATTGCTATTTTCAAGAGTATGAATCATTAAACCTGGTAGAAAAAAATCATAAATTTGATAACCTTTTTTAGCAACCTCATCATGTAATCCTAAACCATATTCGGCATGAATTTCTGGCAAAAGCGTTAAATCATTTTTATCTGCAATTTGTTTAATACGCTCAAGATGCTCCCAAGTTCCTGGTTTGTTAAAAAAGTTAGGCTGACCAATTTCTTTATGTAAATACGCAAAGGCATCTAATCTTAAAATTTTACAACCATAACCGCTTACTTTTTTTAAGGTTTCTTCATAAAAATCCCAAACTAAATTTGAATTGGCATTAACATCCATTTGACCCAAATACGAACGATTTTGTTCTATTATAGCTATAATAGCTTCTTTAAACTCATTATTTTCCCCAAAATCAATCCTATTAAAATCTTCATTTTGAATAATAGCAGTATTTACTTTTTCGCAAATTAAAGATGCTTGATCGGGTGTTATTTCTTTTATTTCCTTTAAGTCGGAAACAGTAATTTTGTTATAGGTTATTTGCTGATAAAACGTATTCCAGTATGGTTTTTCTGTGCCATCAGGGAAACGCACTTTTAAAATAGGCAAGCCCGATTTCCTCATAAATAATTTACTAAGAAACTCTTCATTAGGGACTACAACGTCGTCACCTCCCATTTTACCATTCCCTTCCCAAAAGGTATTCCAATTAATAAAAAAGTCTTTGTATTTTGATTGGTCACCGTATTTTAATAAATCCTTAAACTGAGGAGAAGCAACCGACAAATGATTTAAAACAATATCAAATTTCAACTGTATATCAAGTTTTTCTAAGGCTTTTAAATCTTTTTCTGAAACTAAGTCTTCATTTAGATTGTAGTCTATAATTGAAAATCCTCGATCTAAATCGCTATTAAAAAACGTTGGTAACACATAAAACAAAGAAAATACATCTTTGAATTCAGGCATTTGCAACATGGTAATCATCTCATTTAAATTTGTTCCAACGCTATCGGGATACGCATTTAACATAACCCCATTTGTAATATTAGAATTTTTTGACATTATTTAAGAGTTATAGAAGTTCTGATAATATGTTAATGTTGTCTGGCAACCTACCTACATTTTGAAGTTTTAAAGCTGCTAGTTGTAAAGCGACTTCTAAACATTTTTCAATAGGCTTTTCTTTTATATATGCGAACAAGAACCCAGACCAAAAAGCATCGCCTGCACCTGTTGCATCTTGCACCACATCTATTTGTATGGCGGGTAATTGAATAACCTCTTCGTTTTTTTGAGATAATTTAACACCTTTGCTCCCTAGAGTTAAACAAACAGTATTTACACCTTCTGAATGGAAAAAATTAAATATATCTTCATGAGGTAACTTTTGTTCAAAAAGCCTTAACATATCGTCTTCACTAATCTTAACTAAAGGATTAAACTTGCAATAGGCTTTAATTACACGAAGTGCTTCTTCTTGACTATTCCACAATTTTTTAGCATAATTTACATCGATACTTAATTTACACCCTAAATTAAATGCCTCTTCTGCCTTTTTTAAAATGGTAGATTGTGCAGGGTTTTTACTTAATGCAAAGCATGTTGTATGATATATATTAGTTCTTGAAAGTATTTCTTTTGATATTTGATTTTCATGAATACAATAATCGGCTTCACGAAATGGAATAAAATCTGGAGTGCTATCTGTTCTAGATACGAAAATAACGCTTGTAGGCTTATTATCAATTTTATTAATATGACTTGTAACAACACCAACCTCTCCTAATCTTTCAAAAATATATTCTCCAAAACCATCATCGCCAACAGTGGCAACCATTACCGATTTTAAACCCAATCTGGCAGAATTCATAGCCACATTTGTGGGAGACCCGCCTAAATACCTATGATAATCTCTTGTGTTATTTATTTGAACTCCAGATTGGTGACCGATAAAATCAACTAACACTTCACCAACACAAAGAATATCTATGTTTTTTATATTATTTTTCAAAATCATTATTTTTAAAAATTCATTAAGATTTCTTTTAAACCTTTAAGAATAAAATATTATCGACTTCCACCTTCTTGAATTATTATATTCCCACTTTCTTCATCAACTTTTGGGCTCTTTAAACGTAGTGCCAAAACACCTGCTATAATAAAAAACACACCTCCAAACAATATGGCATTAACAGCGCTATTATTTAATAGATTTTTTACTATTGGACCAAAAGTTATTGTTTGAATTCCCATAGGAATAACAATCATCATATTCAAAATTCCCATATAAACACCTCGTCTTTTTTGAGGAACAATTTTAGAAACCATTGAATATGGTATTCCCATCATTGCCGCCCAACCTATTCCAAATAAAATCATAGGTAAAACAACTAAAAGCGGGTCTTTTATATAAGGGATAGAGAGCATCGCAATTCCTGTTAAAAACAAGCTTAACACATATACTTTTTTACCTCCAAATTTCAAGGCTAATGGCACTAAAGCTAATGCAAAAACAATGGTTGATAAATTATATGTAGTATTCATTTTTGCCGCCTGACTTAAAGCTTGCGATTTATCAAAACCTAGACTTTCTTCAAACATTGGAGAAATAAATTGCCAATACACAAATAAGGCATACCATTGAAATAAATAAACTCCAGATAGTATCCACATAAATTTAGGCATATCTTTTATTGCTCTTATAATTTCTTTAAATGGTGTTTTTATACGATCTAAAAGAGGCAAAGCGTTGTGCTTTTCAATTTCTTTTAACTCCTCATTAGAAGGAGGAATTTCGGATGTTTTTAAAACGGACCACAAAATGGTTGAAACCGACAATACAGCACCAATAAAGAATGAATAATACAACCATTCAGGAATTGACTTTACAGTCTCTGATACTGTTTCTGTACTACCAAACCAATCTTGAAATAAAAAGATGGATGCATTTGCTAAAACAATACCAGCACCAACAAATAAACTTTGCATTTGGTAACCAAAACTTAATTGTTTATTTGGCAGCTTATCTCCTACAAAAGCACGATAAGGCTCCATAGCCATATTATTACCAACATCAAGAATCCATAACAAACCAACAGCAAACCAAAGTGTTGGGCTAAAAGGAAATGCAAACAAACACAAACTACCTATTATTGCTCCTATTAAGAAGAATGGCTTACGTCTCCCCCAACGAGGTGACCATGTTTTATCTGAAATCGCACCAATTATGGGTTGAATGATTAACCCTGTAACGGGGCCTGCAAGATTTAATAAAGGCAAATCTTCATGATGTGCTCCTAAAAATGAAAATATAGGATTAACAGCCGTTTGTTGCAAACCAAAACTGAACTGAATTCCTAAGAACCCAACATTCATATTAAAGATCTGCCAAAAGGATAAGCTTGGTTTAGTTATTTTCATCTTTGCTGTTATTAGTGTTTAGTTTTTTAAGAAACTCTTTAAAATCACTTCCATTCATTATAAGTTTACCTCGTAAATCTACAACTGGTAAAGACAAATTATCAAGTGAAATATCTGCTTTTTGCAGTTTTACAACCATTTCTCTTTGCTTTTCTAAATTCACATCGACATCATAATATGTAAATTCTATTTTTCTTTCCTTTAAATATGTCTTAGTATCAATACAAAAGTGACACGTATCGCTACCATATACTATAATTATTTTTTGTAAATCATCCTGTTTACTTATAGATTTAGAATAACTAATATGCACTACAAAAAAAAGAATTACTAAAGAAAAGCTTGCTAAATATTTCATAATGAATTAAATTAAAAGTAAAAGAGCTGACATTAAGTTGCCAAAATATCAACTCTAATTACTTACTTAAAAACCAACTAAACTCTTTTGCTATTAATCAATCTCTAAAATTTATATTGAAGTGATATTGTAGAAGAGCTACCACTAATTGATCTTGCTCTTACTAAACGATTAGCTCCAAAAGCACCATCGCCATTACCTTCAACTTCTGTAATACCTACAGTATCAAAAATATTATTCATACTTAATACTACTGAAAGACCTTCTGTTAAACCAACTCTTCCTATTAAATTAAAATAAGCATATGCTGGCATTACTAAGGCATTATCATCTTGAGCATACGACTTAGAAGTACCTAACATACTTAAAGCGACACTATGCTGACTGTTTTCACCAAAATTATAAGATGGAGATACGTTGTAAACTAAATCGGCTTGTCTTCTTGGTGTATTCCCTTTATTATCACCTCCATCAATTTCTGCTTTTGTCCAAGTAAAAGAACCATTAACAGAGAAGTTATCTCCAAACGCTAAAGCAGTTTCCGCCTCTAAACCTAAAGCTTTAAAAGGATTACCAACCGTTCGGTTTAATTCATTACTTAAACCTTCATCTGTATTACTCATAAATCCAGTTAAGTTAAGAACACCATTCTTTAGTCTTTTCTTGTAACCAACTTCTAATTGAGATACTTCATCATACTGCACATCTGCTTTTCCATCTGTTCCATAAGAATTTCTATCGGCAGCTCTACCAGAAGCACCAGAACTATATCTTGCAAAAACAGCAGCACCCGCATCTAACTTATAGTTAAGTCCCGCCGAATAAGAAACAAAGTTATATTCATCATTAACAATTTGACCAGCGTTACCCGCAATAACAGGAACAGATTGCTCAATACCTTGTATTATGCCATCACCATCATAATCATATGCTCCTTGACTTGTTGGACCTCCTTGAATGTTACCACTCACTTTAACGTTTTCAAAACGCACACTACCATCAAAATTTAATTTATCATTTATATCAGCATCAACACCAACATACGGGGAATTTACATTATGTACTGTATTGTATTTACGCTGACAACAGTTACCCCAAACAGGAGTTCCGTAAGAATATTGACCATTTCTTGAGAAACCATCAAAATCTGCTAATCTAGCTTGTCCGCCACCTTGAACTTCAGAAAGAAAAGAGTTCCATTGCCATCCAATTTTAGTGTTTTGAGTCGCCGTAAATAAACCAGCAGTTACTCCAATATTATCACCAAGCTTTTTAGACACTTTTACATCACCAAAAAAGTTACTTAAATCGTCAACCGTTACATCAAACATGTGAATAATTTGTGCTAACCCGTTAGATGGATTGAAAGCTTCTCTATCTCCATCAGCATAAACTAATGGTTCAGATCCTGCTCCTGAAGCATCTCTAGCAGTTGCCTCAATTTCAGAAACTGCACCTACAGCAGCTGTAAATGGCGCAACCCATTCACCACTATTGTTAGAGTACCTTCCTTTAGCTGCTAATTTCCACCCATCACCTAAATCAAAAGAAAACTCAGCACCTAAAGATTTAGAAATAGGATTATTTCCATTTCTAACATCATTTACATGCGGTCCACCATCAAAAGGATTTGTTCCTGCACTTTGTTGTAAATAAGCAGATTGCACAGCATCACTCGTAATATCAAAACCTGGAAGATTAGAATATGTTGGATTTGCATTATCGCCTTCTAATAACATTGGCATTGGTAAATACATTACCGACTTATCGTTTAAAAACTTAGTATAAACACGTACATATCCGTTTTCAAATCTTTTTGTAAGATTCGCTTTAAACTGCCCACCTTTATTACCTTGGTAACCTATTTCTCTTGGCCCCTCACCACTTCTCATAAATCCACCAATATGATAAGATAAACCATTACCTAATGGTGTTCCGTATTCGAAATCTAATCGACTCGTTTGGTAATCTAATCCAAAAGTCGTCCCAAAAGAACCGCCTTCTGTAGCACCTGTTTTGCTAATCATGTTAATAATACCAGCTGGACCGTTAGACGTTTGTGTAGATGCAGAACCTCCTCTAATAGCTTCAACTCTACCAATGTTAGAATCAATTCTTAAGAAATTATCAGCATTTCCAAAAGATGTATCGCCAAATAAGTTTAATGGTAAACCATCTTCTTGAATTTGAAAATATCTTGATCCACCAGATGAAACTGGCACACCACGCACATTAAAGTTAGCATTTCCTTCACCACCTGAGGATTCTGCACGAATACCTGGTATGTTTCTAAAAAGCTCTCCTGCACTTCTAGGAGAAGCCTGCTCAATAAGCTTAACATCCATAGTAGAAACAGAGACACTCGATTCTAGTTTAGATTTAGGGTTAACAACACCTGTAATAATAATTTCATCTAAAGACTGTGCATCCTCAGCCATTATAATATCAACAGTAATATCAGCATCTTGTACCGAAATACTTTGTGATGATTTTGCATATCCTATAAAAGTTGCAGATAATCTATAAGTACCATTTTCTACATTAGTTATAGTATAATTACCATCAAAATCTGTAACTGCTCCTTTAGATGTTCCATCTAAAATCACATTAACACCTGGTAAAGGTATTCCTGTTTTGTCTTTAACATTTCCTGATATTGATTGTGCTACAAGCGTACTAACCGAAAGTAGCATCATAATCAATAAAAATCCATTTTGTCTAATTGAATTCATTTTGTCTTAATTTTAGTTATTCAGTAAATTATTTAGTTAATTTTTAGCTAAATTATATTTAAGACGGCTATAATTTGATTTTTTCGCAACGAAAACGTTTTCGTTTTAAACGAAAACGTTTTCGTTTTTGATTTTTTCGTTATATTTAAAACTTAAAAATAGTCGTTTTTATGAAACCTGTCACATTAAAACAAATTGCTGAGGAATTAAACATCTCTATAACAACTGTTTCAAAAGCTTTAAAAGATTATCCTGATGTTAGCAAAAAAACAAAAGGGCTTGTAAAAGAATTAGCAAAAACATTGAATTACAAACCAAATGCTTTTGCTGTTAATTTAAGAACCAAAGAATCTAAAACTATTGGATTAATAATTCCTGTTATTGTACATCATTTCTTCTCTAGTGTTATTAAAGGTATTGTTGCTCAAGCAGAAAAAAAAGGTTATTTGGTTATCATTCTTCAATCTAATGAATCGTACGAATTAGAAAAAAAACAAATAGATTTATTATTAAGCCAACGGGTTGATGGTATTTTAATTTCAATTGCAAATGGTACGGCTAATTTTAATCATTTAAATGAAGTGATTGCCCAAGAGAAACCCTTGGTAATGTTCGACAAAATTGCCAAAATAGTAAAATGCTCAAAAGTTATTATTGACGACAGAAAAGCAGCATACATGGCAACACAACACTTAATAGATACGGGTTGTAAACGTATTGCTCATTTTAGAGGTCCCCTTTTGCCACAAAACTCTATAGATAGATTTCTTGGTTACAAAAAAGCTTTATTAGACAACCAGTTTCCTTACGACCCTTCCTTAGTTTACATTTGTGAATGTGACGACATGAGTTTTGAAGAAGGGAAAAAAAGTGCTCAACAATTATTAAAAGACCACAACGATGTAGATGGTATTTTTATAAATACCGATTTAGTAGCTATTGGAGCCATGACCGAATTTAACAAACAAGGTGTTAAAATACCTGATGATATAAGTATTGTTGGGTTTAGTAATTGGTTTATGTCATCAGTCATATCTCCAACGCTTTCAACTATAGATCAACCAGGTTATTTAATGGGAAAAACAGCTTTTAAACAACTTTACAAAGAAATTCAAGCTATTAAAAATAAGAAGCCAAAAACACCTAAAATTATCACATTAAAAACTGAATTGGTAAAAAGGGAATCCACAAAAACAACGGACAAATAGTTTTAGCTTAAAAAATCAATATTCCGTTTTAATCCTGAAAATTTTGTTCGCTTAACGGCTGATTTTTGAAACACCTTACTAAACACATCTTGAGTTATCTCTTCCCAATCTTTTTTTGTCATAGATAATAATTCTGGATGCGGATTAAATAAAGGCTCGCTATGCGCTTTTGAAAATCGATTCCAAGGACAAACATCTTGACACACATCGCAACCAAACATCCAATCGTCAAACTTTCCTTTAAACTCGGTTGGAATATTTTCTTTTAACTCAATAGTGAAATAGGAAATACATTTGCTTCCATCAACTACATAAGGTTCTGTGATTGCCTCTGTAGGGCAAGCATCAATACAGGCAGTACAGCTACCACAATGATCGGTAGTTACAGTATCGTATTCTAAATCTAAATCGACAATTAACTCCGCTATAAAATAAAAAGAGCCGACTTGTTGAGTGAGTAAATTACTGTGTTTCCCAATCCAACCCAAACCACTTTTAGCAGCCCAAGCTTTATCTAATACAGGTGCCGAATCTACAAAAGCACGACCATGTACTTCACCTATTTCTTCTTGGATAAAATTTAAAAGTGATTTGAGTTTATCTTTAATTACAAAATGATAATCGGTTCCATATGCATATTTTGAAAGCTTGAAACTGTCTTCGTTTTGTTTTTCTTTTGGATAATAATTTAATAATAATGAAATAACACTTTTAGAACCTTCAACCAATTTTGTAGGATCTAAACGCTTATCAAAATGATTTTCCATATAATGCATCTCACCATGCATATTATTGTTTAACCACTTTTCTAATCGAGGGGCTTCTTCTTCTAAAAACTGAGCTTTACTGATTCCACAAGATAAAAAACCGAGGCGTTTTGCTTCGGTTTTTATGAGAGAAGTCCTCTCTCTAGCTCTCTCCCGAAGGGAGAGAGAACTCAAACTCAAGTTTTTTTTAATATTCATAATATCTCCTCCTTGGGGAGGTTGAGTGGAACTTTAAAACAGACCTCCTTGAGTTGCTCCTTTTATTTTACCTAAATGCTTATACGCTTTTTCTGTAACTTCCCTTCCGCGAGGTGTACGCATTATAAAACCTTGCTGAATTAAAAAAGGTTCGTAAACTTCTTCAATCGTTTCAGAACTTTCACTTACCGCAGTTGCAATGGTTGAAACACCTACAGGCCCTCCTTTAAATTTATCAATAATGGTTGATAGAATTTTGTTATCCATTTCATCCAATCCATGAGCATCTACGTTTAGTGCTTCTAAAGCATATTTAGCTATTTTAATATCAATAGAACCATTCCCTTTTATTTGAGCAAAATCACGAACACGACGTAACAAAGCATTTGCAATTCTTGGTGTTCCTCTACTTCTTCCGGCAATTTCAATAGCCGCTTCCATAGAAATTGGCACGTCTAAAATTTCGGCACTTCGTTGCACAATAGTGGTTAGTAAATCGGTTTTATAATACTGTAATCTACTTTGAATTCCAAAACGTGCACGCATTGGTGCTGTTAATAAACCTGATCGGGTTGTTGCACCTACTAAAGTAAATGGGTTTAAATTAATTTGTACAGAACGTGCATTAGGACCAGACTCAATCATAATATCAATCTTATAGTCTTCCATTGCTGAATATAAATACTCTTCTACAATAGGACTTAATCGATGTATTTCATCAATAAACAACACATCTCGTTCTTCAAGATTGGTTAGTAAACCTGCTAAATCTCCTGGTTTATCCAACACGGGACCTGATGTGACTTTTATACCAACACTTAATTCATTAGCTAGAATATGTGCTAAGGTTGTTTTTCCTAAACCTGGAGGCCCATGAAATAAGGTGTGATCTAAAGCTTCCGTACGTAAATTTGCTGCTTGAACAAAAATTTGAAGGTTTTCCAACACTTGATCCTGACCCGTAAAATCATCAAATGATAAGGGTCTTAACTTTTTTTCTACATCTAATTCTTCAGGTGAAAAATTATCGTCTGTTGGATCTAGGTTTTCGTTCATAACAACTTCCTAATTAAGCAGGAATCTTTTTTTACTATTTAAAGATTTCATCAAAGTGGATTCCTGCCTTCGCAGGAATGACAAAACGTTCACTAAAAGCAAATATAAACAAAAAGCCTCTCCGAAACGGAAAGGCTTAATCAAATAATTTGGTTAAAATTATGGTTGGGAATTAATCATTATTTCAAAATTGTAAACTCACAGCGTCTGTTAATGTCGTATTGCTCATCTTCACAAATACCTTCTTTAATACAATCGTTAAGCGGTTGCATTTCTCCGTAACCAATACTTTTTAATCGGTTTCTTTCAATACCTTGACTTACTAAATATTCTAATGTTGAAGCGGCTCGACGTTTAGACAAATCTAAATTATATTGATCTGGTCCGCGAGCATCAGTATGTGCTGAAACTTCAACTTCCATTGATGGATATTTTTTCATTAAATCTACTAATACATTTAAAATAACTGCGGCATCTTCACGAATATTAGATGTATCGAAATCGAAATAAATTTTATCTAATTTAACTTGAACATCGCCTTTGTCATTTTCTTTCACACGCTCTTCAGCATCTGCAAAAGATTCTAAACTTAAGTAAATATCATGCTGTACTTTACCCTTACTGTCTGTTGAGAACTCAACATCTTGTGGAATATATGCTTTTCGTGTTCCTCTAACTTTATATTTTTTGTTAGGTTCTATTTTGAAAATGTAATAGGCATCATCACCAACAAGCGTATCTTGAATTACAGTATCAGATTCGTCAAACAACGTTACTAAAGAACCTGCTAATAGTTCCTTACTATTTAAATCTTGCACAATACCTTCAACTTGATATTTTGTTAACGGATTTTCTTCTCTAGCAAAACCAAATAATCTATCATATCCAGTTCTATTTGAAGACACATAACCCATATTATCTTTTTCTCTAATAACATAAGCGAAGTCATCTAAATTACTATTTATAGAACTTCCTAAATTTACTGGTTTATCAAAACCATCATTGACCATATTACTTCTAAACACATCTAAACCACCATAACCCTGGTGACCAATTGAAGAAAAATACAGCACATTGAATTCACTTATAAAAGGAAATTGTTCTCTGTGCATTGTATTAATTGTTGCACCTAAATTTTCTGGCTCTCCGTAAGTTCCATCGTCATTAATTGCTACTTTATAAATATCAAAACTCCCTATAGTTCCTGGCATATCACTTGCAAAATAAAGTGTTTTCTCATCTTTACTTAAGGCTGGATGCTCTGTACTATAATTATTTGATGTGAAAGGTAATGCAGTAACATTTGCCCAAACACCATCAACTAATTCTGCTTTATAAATTTTAATATGCGCAATACGTTCTTCATCTGTTTTTTTACGAGTGGTATTGGTTCTATTAAAATATATGGTTTTACCATCTTTAGTAAACACCGCACTACTTTCGTGCGAACTTGTATTTATAGCTTCTGAAAAAGGTTGAATATTTTCAAGTTTATTATCATCAGTTAAAGTTGCACTATACAAATCTAAATATGGTAACTCATTCCATGAATAGGATGGGTTTTCAGTATTTCTTGCTGAAGCAAAAGCGACTTTATTATCTCCATAAAACGATAAACCAAAATCGCTACTTGAATTTTCGTTCACAATTTGTTGTAACTTAAAGTTATGAGGTGTTGTTTTATTGTTAGATTCAATAAACGCACTTGTATTAATTGGTGTATTATAATATGAGCTTAAATGTTTATCGGCTTCACTATAATTTTTAGCACCTTTTAAAGCTTGTGCATAACGAAAATGATATTCAACGTCTATAGAATCGCCATACTCTACAAACAACTCTCTATAGGTTTTAATGGCTTTTTGAAGACTTGTATTATAATAATAACTATCGGCTAAATTTTGAAGTACTTCTTGATTACGTTCTTTGGTTTCGTAGGCCTCAGCTGCTTCATTGTAGGCTCTCATTTCAAAAAGCTTATTGGCTTTTTTTATGTTTCCTTTTTGTGCTAATGCTATTCCACTAACTAATAAAAGGCTTGCAAATATGTATATATGTTTTTTCATCTGTATATTTTTATTGTTTTTAATTGTCAGATGTAACATCCATTCGGTTACTAATTCATGTGACAAAGTTTTCAATAATGGATGTTTCATGTTTTCCTATTATTAATATTTAGAAGAATCTTGGTGAACGATCATAACCTCCTTTGAAACCGAATAAATCGACATCAAATAAAATGAATATTTCGTGAGATCCTGAATTATAACTTCCTAGGTTATTGGTTGTGAAATCGTAAGCATATCCTATTTTTAGTTCTGGTGAAATTCTAAAACCTACCAAACCACTTATAGCATCGTCTAATCGATACCCTAAACCAGCTTCTAATTTCTCATTAATTAAAACGTTGGCTGTAATATCTAATGCTAAAGGAGACCCTTTAACAGATTTAGCCATAAACGCTGGTTTAAATTTCAAATTCTGATTGATATCGAATACATAACCACCTGTTAAAAAATAGTGCACATTTTCAACTCCAGTAGCTCTAACGCCATTTTCTGTTTCTAAATGTTTAGATGATAACATATTTGGAGCAGATAACCCGATGTAATAAGTATCGGTAAAGTAAAAGGCTCCTATTCCTAAATTAGGAAAGGTTTTATTAACGTTTTCGTTAAAGGCTAAATCTGTAGATACATTTCCCGATTGTAAATTAAAGCCATCAAAATTAACATCGAAAAAAGTAAATCCTGCTTTTATACCTAACGATAGTTTAGATTCTAAACCAACTGGTAAAACATAAGCAAAATCTGCATAAATGTTATTTTCTTGAACAATATCTCCAATATTATCGTTAACAAACGAAATACCGACTTCTATTTTCTCATTTATAGGTGTGTGAGCAAAAAAAGTTCCTGTTTTAGGTGCGCCTTCTAGCCCTACCCATTGTGTTCTATATAAACCTCCAAGATTCAAAATGGCTTCATCTGCTGTTGCATATGCAGGGTTTATAACACTCATATTATACATATACTGTGTAAATTGAGGATCTTGCTGCGCAAAACTTTGAACGGACATTAAGAATGTCAATCCTACTAAAGCAGCTATTTTATGATATATATTTAAATGTTTCATGGTTTCTAAATTGTGTTATCTAAAAAATTATCTGCTTAAGTATAAACGCCCTTGCTCTGGCTTGTTTGTATTATCATTAAATTTGAAAATGTAAAAATAAACACCTACTGGTAAGTCTCCATTTCCAATCGATCTTGATTGATTTGACTTTCCGTCGAAACGAGGTGTTGAAGCATTTCCTTTAAAAACAACATTACCATATCTATTGAAGATTTCAATTTCAAAGTTTGGATATAAAATATCTAAGTTGTTATAATCATATGAATCATTTACACCATCATTATTTGGCGAGAAGCCATCAGGTAAAACTAGTTTTCCACATGATGTTATATCTGGAGTAACCTCTAATCTTACGCTACTTTCGCATCCTGTTGTTGCATCAACTAAAACAGCGTAATACGATGTTAAATTAGTAAGTAATGTTGAACTGCTTATTATATTTCCATTTACTTCAGCATCATACCAAACTACATTATCTGTATTTGAATCATACTCTGTAATATTTAAAGTAAGATCGTTAATGCTAGGTGCAGGGTCATCATTTATACAATACTCCATAGTAGCATCTGCTAGTGTTGGTGCTGGTATATCATTAATGATTGCTGTAACTTGCGTACTACTTGTCGAAGATTCACAACCATCACTATTAGTTTGAGTTGCATAATAATCTTCTCCATCTATTAAATTGTCTGCTGGGTTTGCTACAATAGTTAAAGCGGCATCTTCATACCAATTTATAGTTCCTGTTAAAGTTAATGCACTGTTTAAATCTGATACTATTGGATTATCTACTAAACAAAACTCAGGATTTGCTTCTACAACTACTGGCGCAGGCGTATCACTAACTGTTACTGTTATTTCAGCAACTGAATCTGGTGAACATGGTCCTGTTGCTGCAACGGTATAAGTATAAATGCCTGGTGCATCAACGCTAGGATCAAATTGTCCTGTAACACTTGTTGAAGCATATGTCCATGAACCACCACTTTGTGCTGAAGTCCCCAAAAATGAGAATAAATCGGTTACACCATCAATAACACATATTAAAGCTGTATTATCACTTCCTGCGTTTGGAGCCTGAGTAACTGTTACTTCTATTTGACTACTAAAAGTTCCACAAGCATTTGTTAATGAATACATGTATATTCCAGAAGCATCCACTAAAGGATCAAAAACACCTGTAGTACTAGCCATAGCTGGCGACCAAGTCCCTCCTGTATCTGGCGAACCTCCTAATTGAGTAAACAAATCAATAGTTCCATCATTACTACATAGTTCTAATGGAAGACCATCTGTTCCTGCATTTAAAGGAGTTTCAATAGTTACTGTTATTGTTGTACTATCGTCAACACAAGGTGCTGAAGCAACTACATAATAAGTAAATTGATAATTATTAGCTAATACTGGAACAACATATGCTGTTGGATTTACAACTACTGTACCTGTATTGTCTGAACCTTCATACCAAGTTCCTCCTAAATCTTGAGTGCCATCTAATCCTGAAGTCAAATCGATTGTACCATCATTACATGCTACAATTGGTGTTGTACTTAAACCTCCTGCATTAGGAGATTTATATATAGTAGCTGTTACTCCTGTTCTCACAGAAGATTCGCATCCAGTTGTGGCATCTGTTTGTGATGCATAATAAATTAGACCATCTACTAGAGCTGTTGCATCTGCTAAAAGATTACCTCCAGTTACAGCATCATACCATTGGATACTTGTTCCTGAAGTTGTAACTAAATTTGCAACTGTAGCACTATCACAAAATTCTTGTGGTGTATCTGCCGTTGGTGCTGGTGTATCGTTTATTATAATACTTACAGTAACATCATCATCTGAACAACCGACAATGTCTGGAACTGAATAGGTAAAAACGTAAGTGTTTTCAGTAAAACTTGAAATATCAATAGAGTTAGTTACTACTGTTCCTGATCCAGATGTGTCTGTACCTTCATACCATGTTCCATTTGTATCTTGTGTCCCATCCAATAAATCAAATAAATTAACCATTTGACCAGGGGTTATAGCTGCTTTACAATACTCAGGAAAAATTGTAATTGCTTCTCCAGATTCTGGTGCCTCTACAACAGTTATAGCAACCGTTGTACTGTTTGAACATACATTGGCATCTGTAATACCATATGTGTAATTATACACTTGTATGTTTGTGAGTGTGGTTAAGTCTAAAATATTAGAAACTATTGTACCTGTAGTATCTGCACCTACATACCATTGTCCTCCAGCATCTACTGGCGCATCTAAAAGCGTAAACAAATCGAAAGATGTATTGCTTAATGCAGGATCATTTTCACAAAAGGGCGGCGGGTTATTTGGTATACCTGTATTTGGTAATGGGTTGATAGTAATCCGTACGACTACATCATCAGTATCACAGCCATTTAAATCGTCAATATCAAATGTGAAATTATATGTATCAGCAGTAAACGCCGATAAATCTAAATTATTAGGATCAACTACTTCTGTTGATGTATTATTATTTGTCCACGTTCCTGTTCCGCTTTCACCATCTATCAAACTGTATAAATCAAAACTTAATGGTGCAGCGCCTTCACAATATTCTGGAAAAGTTGGAATTGGTGTTCCAGGTTCTGGAGGTGATGTGATAGTAACAACTACTGTTGAACGACTTGTACACCCATTTTCTGTAATACTATATGTAAAGTTATATGAATCAATTTCTAGTAATGTCAAATCAACATTACTTCCTGATAAGGCTCCTGTAACTGGAATATTATCATCTATCCAAGTTCCTCCACTATCATAAGGAGATGTTAATTGATCAAATAAATTTAATGAAGGATTTGACCCTAAATCATTTTCACAAAATGTTGCTGGTGATGGTGTTCCTGTATTTGGTTGTGGATGTATTATAATTTGAACCGTTACATCTTTATCTAAACAAATTCCAATGTCTGGAACTGAATAAGTAAAGTTATAAATATTCGCGGTAAAACTTGTAATATCAATAGAGTTGGATACTACGGTCCCTGACCCAGATGTGTCTGTTCCTTCATACCATGTTCCATTTGTATCTTGTGTACCATCTAATAAATCAAATAAATTAACTAATTGACCTGATGTTATAGCTCCTTCACAGTACTCAGGGAAGACTGTAATTGCTTCTCCAGATTCTGGGGCTGGTTCTATAATAATAGAAATTATTTCTGTATCATCACATGTACCATTTGATATTGTATAAGTAAATTGATAAGGGCTTCCTATTGCTGTAAAACCTGTAATATCTACATTTACTGGATCTGAAATTATATTATTACTAGCATCTCTCCAAGTTCCACTATTATTATCTTGAGAACCATCTAATGCATCAAATAAATCAAAAGGAGAATTTGCTACTAAATCATTTTCACAAAATGTTTGGTTATTAGCAACTCCTGCATTTGGGTCGGCTAATACTATAACTTGTACCGTTGTAGATTCTTCAGGACATGGATTAGGCGATACATTTTGAGTATATGTGAAATGATAAGGACTCCCTGAAGCGGTTAAACTAGTTAAGTCTATTGTTGACGTTACCACAGGATCTGAACTGGTTGTCCCTTGTGTCCACTGACCATTTAAATCATGTTCTTGTAACAAACTAAATAAATCAAAATCTGTTGGTAAATCTTTTTCACAATATATAGCTGGATTATTAGTAGAAGGATTACCTGATGTAAATGTTTCATAAATTGTAATAGATACAGATGAAGTTTTTTCTTCACAACTTCCATTGCTAGGTACTGTATAAATAAAAGAATGAATTCCAACAGTTAAAGTAGAAATATTAACTGTTCCTAAATGACCATTTGATGTTGTTAAAGGCCCAGACCAACTACCGTTAGTATCTTTTGGAGCACCTAACTCTTCAAATAAATTAAAATCTGAAGTTGGGATACTTCCTGAACAATATTCTAAATCTGCAGATGTGCCTGGGTTATATGGGTCGTCAATAGTAACAGTAATAGGTATTGCATTACTATCACAAAATATTTCATCAATTTGAACATAATATGTAGCACCATCTACTAAAGCTGCTGAAAGTGATAAAGCTGGCTGAATTGGATCTCCAAAACCATCAATGTTAGCATACCAATTATAAGATGCCGCAGTACCTTGATCTAAATCAGCTATTGTTGGATTTATATCTGAACAAAATTCTTGTGAACTTGAAGGTGTTGGATCGCTTGGTGAATCAAAAATTGCAGTACTTCCAATCTCTGTTTGACTTTTACAACCACCATTATCAACAAATACTATATAGTAGAAAGATCCACCAGAAGGAATAACATCGGTTCCACTCGCTAAAGTTGTTAATTTAAAATCATCATAAACCTCTACTGATCCACCACCAGAAGGTATATTTGATAGTAATACATCATCTATATATGTTTGCACAGTTGGATTTTCATTACTACAATAAATACCGTCTAAACTTTGACCTGAATCATTAACCTGAAAACTAATTGTTATTGAAGGCCTAGGAGCGCATGCTCCTAAACTATTTCCAGCGTAATAAGTACCTTCAGAAACTAATTGATTACTGACATATGCTACGCCGCCAGTATCAAGGTTATACCAAACAATATCACTACCTGAAGCATAAGCATTTAAATCTTCAAATGTAAATCCAGATGCATCGCAAATGGCTGTTGGTGTAGGATCGGGAATTGTAGGACACTGTGCATTTACAGAAAAAGCTGTCCAGAAAAAGACAAAACAAAAAGTAGCATATTTTAATGCGTACCTTAAAAGGTTTTTTGTTTTCATAGATTTGGTTAATTAAGATTACTGTTAAAAAACTTATTTGTAATAAAATATCTCGATAAGACTAATATAAATCTACATTGATATAAATTATTCGCGCAATTTAACTGATTTTTTTGTATTTCATCGAGTTTTTTTAATTTTTTTTACATTTCATCGATAAAAAAGCCTTAGAACACAAAAAACCCACCTATTTAGGTGGGTTTAATTTTTATATAAAAGAGAAAAATGCTAATGCTGTAGTTCTTCTTCTCCGTCTTTTAAAGGAATATTTTGAGGAATAAAATCTACATCATGCCCTGGTTTACTATAATCATAAGCCCAACGATGTACATGAGGAATCTCTCCCGGCCAGTTACCATGAATATGTTCTACTGGAGTTGTCCACTCAAGAGTGGTAGACTTCCAAGGGTTTTGAGTCGCTTTTTTACCAAAGAAAATACTACTAAAGAAATTGTATAAATAAACTATTTGTACCACGCCTCCAATTAAAGCGAAAATAGTAATAATAACATTCACGTTCGCTAAGTCATCAAATAATGGAAAGTTACTATTTGTATAATAACGACGAGGTAAACCTGCCATTCCTATAAAGTGCATTGGAAAAAACACCCCATAAGCACAAACTGCTGTTATCCAGAAATGGATATAACCTAAATTTTTATTAAGCATTTTCCCAAACATTTTTGGAAACCAATGATAAATTCCAGCAAACATACCATACAAAGCAGATATACCCATTACTAAATGGAAGTGAGCTACAACAAAGTAAGTATCATGTACATTAATATCTAAGGCACTATCACCAAGAATGATTCCTGTTAAACCACCTGTTATAAATGTAGAAACAAAACCAATAGAGAATAACATGGCAGGATTCATTTGTAGATTCCCTTTCCATAAAGTTGTTATCCAGTTAAAAGCTTTTACTGCTGAAGGAATTGCAATTAATAAGGTTGTAAATGTAAATACAGAACCTAAAAATGGATTCATCCCAGAAATAAACATATGGTGCCCCCAAACAATAGTTGATAAAAATGCAATTGCTAAAATAGAAGCAATCATAGCTCGGTAACCAAATATAGGTTTACGTGAGTTTGATGCCATAATTTCTGAAACAAGTCCCATTGCTGGTAATATTACAATATATACTTCAGGGTGTCCTAAGAACCAGAATAAATGTTCGAACAGTACTGGTGAACCTCCTTGGTAATGTAATACTTCTCCTTGAATAAATATATCAGATAAAAAGAATGACGTTCCAAAACTTCTATCCATTATTAATAATAATGCCGCTGATAATAGTACTGGAAATGAAATTACACCAATAACGGCTGTAACAAAAAATGCCCAAATTGTAAGAGGAAGTCTTGTCATAGACATTCCTTTAGTACGTAAATTGATTACCGTAACAATATAATTAAGCGATCCCATTAAAGATGATGCAATAAATATTGCCATAGAAACTAACCATAATGTCATACCCATACCTGAACCACCTTGCGCCATTGGTAAGGCACTTAATGGTGGATAAATAGTCCATCCAGCTGCTGCAGGTCCTGCTTCAACAAATAATGAGATAACCATGATGACACTCGATAAAAAGAATAACCAGTAAGATATCATATTTAAAAAACCTGATGCCATATCACGAGCACCAATTTGTAATGGAATTAATAAGTTACTAAACGTACCACTTAAACCAGCTGTTAATACAAAGAATACCATGATAGTACCATGTATTGTTACTAATGCTAAATAAATATCGGCATCCATAACACCATCTGGTGCCCATTTACCTAATAATGCTTCAAACAATACGTTTGGCTCTTCTGGCCATGCAATTTGCATACGAAACATCATAGACATTAAAACCCCAATAACTCCCATTATAGTACCTGTAACTAGATACTGTTTAGCAATCATTTTATGGTCTTGACTAAATATATATTTAGTTACAAACGTTTCTTTATGATGATGTCCGTGGTCGTCGTCGTGAGCGTGAGTATCTGCGTGTGCTGACATAATCTTATATCGTTTTATCTTTTTAAATTAGTTAATTAGAGAGTTTTTGAATTCTTTTTGCTCTTTAATCCAAGCATCATATTCATCTTGAGTTTCAACAACAATTTTCATTTGCATATTATAATGAGATTTTCCACAAATCTTATTACATAATAGTAAATAATCAAACTCATAACGTTCTAGAGCTTCTTCTCCTTTAGCTACTAATGGTTCACTATTTTTAACTCTAATTTTATTAATTCTGCTAACTTTCTCTTGCATTTGTGGTGTTTCACGCATATCTGCAGTAGTCACTGTTGGTGTGAAACCAAATTGCGTAATCATACCAGGAACACAGTTCATTTGCGCTCTAAAATGAGGCATATAAGCAGAATGCAATACATCTTGTGAACGCATTTTGAATAATACTGGTTTACCTACAGGTAAATGTAATTCTGTTGTAATAATATCATCTTGTGCGTTAGGATCGGCTTCATCTAAACCTAAAATGTTAGCACGGTCAATATCAATTAAACGCACATTGGCTTTTCCTAAAGTGTTATCGGCACCTGAATACCTTGCTTTCCAGTTAAATTGTTGTGCATATAACTCAACAACTAAAGGATCGTCACTTTCATCAACACCCATAATGTTTATCCAGGTATTTAAACCATAAATAATTAAACCTGCTAAAACTATTACAGGAATGATTGTCCAAATAGCTTCAAGTTTATTGTTATCGGCAAAGAATAATGCTTTTTTCCCTTTTTCACCTTTATATTTAAATGCAAAATAATGTAGTAGAAATTGCGTAATAGTCTGTGTGATAAAAATGATTACCATGGAGATAATCATTAAATTATCTATAGTTGGTCCATGCGCTGATGCAGAATTAGACATCAAAGGCAAATCACCCCATTTCACAAAGCATACTATGGTTATGATATAAATGAAAGCTAGAAAGCCCATCATTAAATACCCATTCAGGGTATTATCTTTATCATTGGCAACTTGAGAGTTTTCGTTTTTAGCTTGAGCTAAATCAAAAATCTTTACCATTTGCCAAATGGCAACTAAAATAAATACTAAAACTATAATTGTTAATAAAGCAGTCATTGGTGTCGTTCGTCTTTATTTAATATCTTGATTAATAATGAAAATCTTCACTTTCTTTTCTAAAAGGATATCCTTTTACAAGTAGTGGAGCTTTAGTTAATGCTGTAAACACTATAAATATGAATAATCCTGCAAATAATAATAATGAACTTATTTCAGGAACACCAATAAACCATTGATCTCCGACAGTTGCTGGCATAATCATATTAAATATATCTATATAATGCCCAAATAATATCACTAAACCTGCCATAACAACAAACCAAGGAATACGTTTATAATCGGCATTCATTAACATTAATATAGGGAAAACAAAATTCATCACTACCATACCTAAGAATGGTAATTGATAATCTTGAAAACGTGTTACAAAATAGGTTACTTCTTCTGGTATATTTGAATACCAAATTAACATGAATTGAGAGAACCATAAATAGGTCCAGAAAATACTGAAAGCAAACATAAACTTAGCCACATCATGTAAATGATTTTCGTTTACAAATTCTAATACACCTTTAGATTTTAGGTATATAGTGATTAATGCTATAACAGTTATACCACTTACAAACATACTTGCAAATACATACCATCCAAATAATGTAGAGAACCAGTGTGGGTCTACACTCATAATCCAATCCCAAGACATCATAGATTCTGTATAAATAAAGAATACTAAAAATGCTGCCGATATACGGAATGATTTTTTGAAGTTACTTTTATCTTCTGCAGTATCTTGTGCTATTGAAAATTTACGCGAAAAATGACGGTATAAACTCCAACCTGCAATAAATATTAATCCTCTAACAGCAAACCAACCAACATTTAACCAATCTGATTTACCATCAATTAATTTATCATAGTGTGCACTATCAGGGTTTGTTATTTCTGGATTCATCCACATGAATATATTATCATGACCTATAAAATGGGACCCTAAAGCAATCGCTAGTACAATTAAAGCTCCTGGTAAAAGATAAGAAGTAATTCCTTCCATAACTCTGAATAATACTGGAGACCATCCTGCCTGTGATGCAATCTGAATAGCATAAAAAGCTAAAACTCCTAAAGCAATCATCATAAAGAAAAATGCGGCTACATATAATGCAGACCATGGTCTATTAGCTATTTGATGCTGAACATGTTCTACATGTTTTGCATGCTCATCTACAACAGCATGAGCTTCTTCTTCGTGTGCTTCCTCACCATGAACATTATTTGTTGAATCATGACTTGGAGTAGCGTGAGTTGCTTCTTCTGCATGACCACTTCCATGATGTTCTCCTGCAAGTAAGGTTTCAACCTCTTCAAAAGACTTATGAGATGTCAAAAAACCATATCCAACACCTATTGCTCCTAATAGCATTAAGATGAAAGAAAATGTCTTTAATTTATTCGAAAATGTGTACATATCTATATAATCTTATCTTCTTACTTTACTAAATCAGCTCTTAATTTCAACACGTATGAAACTACTTGCCAACGTTCTTCTTCGTTCAATTGGTTAGCATAACTACCCATAGCATTTTTACCATAATAAATAGTATGGTAAGTACTTCCTTCGGTAATATCTCTGTCTGCATAATTTGGTATACCAAGAATTTTTTCTCGCTTAACTAAATTTCCTTGACCTTTACCTTTATTACCATGACAAATACCACAATATATATCGTATAACTGCTTTCCTTTTACTAAATCTACTTGTGTAGAATCTAATGGACTTGTTAAAGTAGCCTTAGCTAATTCATATCCTTCAGTAGAATTATCTATATCAAAAGGTACAAACCCTCTTGGTATAGAACCCTTTGCTGGTATCTGTGCTTCAACTCCATTTGGAAATGCAGCTTCTCCATATGTTTCGTAACCTGCAGATTCATACATATTAGGCATGAATTGGTAATTTCGTGATGTATCTTTATTACAAGACACTGTTACGAAAATAACTGCTAATACTAATATTTTAATTAAGCTCTTCATCTTTCTCTTAATGCGCTTTATCAATTAAATTAATCTCAACTGCTCCAGTTTCCTTAAGCAAACTTTCTAGTTCATCTTCATTTCCGTCTACAGCGATTTCCATTAAAAAATGATCATCAGTAGTTCTTGGATCAGGATTTTCAGCTTTCTTAAAAGGCCACATTCTACTACGTAAGTAAAACGTAATTACCATTAAATGTGCTGCAAAAAACACCGTTAACTCAAACATAATAGGTACAAATGCCGGCATGTTTTCTATATAGCTAAAACTTGGTTTACCTCCAATATTTTGAGGCCAATCTTCAATCATAATAAAATTCATCATTACAATTGCAACTGTTAAACCAACTAATCCGTACATAAATGCTGTTATAGCAATACGAGTAGGCGCTAAGCCCATAGCTTTATCTAGTCCGTGAACCGGAAATGGTGTATATATTTCTTCAATGTGAAATCTTTCTGCCTTAACTTTTTTAACAGCTGACATTAAAATATCATCATCGGTGTAAATAGCGTGAATAACTTTTGAAGCTTCCATTGACTATATTTAGTTTATTAATTTTTTAGCTTGCCCAGACCAATCATCACGTTCTGCTCTTCCTGGGAAAGAACTTGTGATAGAGTCTAACAAATCATATTCTTTTTTTGTCATCTTGCTAACTTGTAAGAAAGTAAAAATACCTATACTATTAAGTATTTCTTCCATTTTAGGACCAATACCATTAACTTTCTTTAAATCATCAGCCGTTTGAGTAGCAGCATCAAAAACACCTAAACTTCCCAATAAATCATTCACTTTAGTTGAATTATCTTCTGTTGATGAAGTAGCTGGTTGTTTTCCCGATGTTCTTTCATCAGCACCAGTTCCTACTAAACTATTACCTGCTTCTCTAATTTTCTTATAACGTTCTCCAGATGATTTTAAAATCGTTTTAACCTCTGCTTGAGCTATTACTGGGAATGTTCTTGCATATAATAAGAATAACACAAAGAAAAATCCAATCGTTCCAATAAAAATTCCAATATCAACAAATGTTGGTGAGAACATCGTCCATGATGAAGGTAAGTAATCTCTGTGTAACGACGTTACAATAATTACAAAACGCTCAAACCACATTCCTACGTTTACCACGATTGAAATAAAGAACGAAAACATAATACTTGTTCTAAGTTTCTTAAACCACATAAATTGCGGAGAGAATACATTACAAGACATCATCAATAAATATGCCCACCAGTAAGGTCCAGTTGCTCTATTTAAAAATGCGTATTGTTCATATTCTACACCAGAATACCATGCAATAAATAACTCTGTAATATATGCCACACCCACTATAGAACCTGTAATCATGATTACGATGTTCATTAATTCGATGTGTTGGACGGTAATATAATCTTCAAGACTACACACTTTTCTCATAATAATAAGAAGTGTATTTACCATAGCAAATCCTGAGAATACCGCTCCAGCAACAAAGTAAGGAGGGAAAATCGTTGTATGCCAACCTGGAATTACCGACGTTGCAAAATCGAATGATACAATAGTATGTACTGAAAGTACTAATGGTGTTGCTAAACCAGCAAGTACCAAAGATACTTCTTCAAAACGTTGCCAATCTTTAGCTCGTCCAGACCAACCGAAACTTAATAATGAATATATTTTCTTTTGGAAAGGCCTAACAGCTCTGTCTCTTAGCATAGCAAAATCAGGAAGTAATCCTGTCCACCAGAATACTAATGATACTGATAAATAGGTTGAAATTGCAAATACATCCCAAAGTAATGGCGAATTAAAGTTTACCCAAAGGGAACCAAATTGATTCGGAATTGGCAATACCCAATACCCTAACCATGGACGACCCATGTGAATAATTGGAAATAAACCTGCTTGAACCACAGAGAAAATGGTCATTGCTTCAGCAGAACGGTTAATTGCCATTCTCCATTTTTGACGGAATAATAAAAGTACCGCGGAAATCAATGTTCCTGCGTGACCTATACCAACCCACCAAACGAAGTTGGTAATATCCCAAGCCCAACCAACGGTCTTGTTTAAACCCCAAGTTCCAATACCTGTAGTTATTGTGTAAAGTATACATCCAATTCCCCAAAGAAAAGCGACAAGTGCTATGGAAAATACTATCCACCATTGCTTATTTGCTTTTCCTTCTACAGGTGCAGCCACATCCACAGTAACATCGTGGTATGATTTTTCACCTGTAACTAAAGGTCTTCTAATAGGTGCTTCGTAATGAGACGCC